>Ga0123352_10000098_pt1 | contig 94198 bp, 79 predicted proteins | sample TergutLab28metaG_FD_89700 | JGI IMG/M metagenome (GOLD analysis project Ga0123352, IMG submission 89700) | Labiotermes labralis P1 segment gut microbial communities from Petit-Saut dam, French Guiana - Lab288 P1 | ecosystem: Host-associated > Arthropoda: Insects > Digestive system > Gut ...
ATTTTGTGCTATGCGTTGTCGCAAAAAACCTTACGTACCTCTGGTACGTGCGGCTTTTTGCTCCTAGCCTAGCACAAAATTTACGCGAAAATTCGGCACAAGCGAATTATCGTACACACCCTAGAAAAAGCTGTATACCTGCCGCGAGTACATTTCCATAAATTCCTCGCCGGTAATAGTCTCTTTCGTGAACAAGTAATCCGCAATTTTTTGCATCTTTTCTTTATTTTGCTCCAAAATTTCAACGGCTTGCCTATAGCACTCGTCCAGTATCATGCGCACCTCTTCGTCCAAGGCCGCTCCGGTTTTGTCCGACACATGCAATACCGCCCGCCCGTCTAGGTAACGGTTCTGTATACTTTCTAGCCCCATCATACCAAATTTTTCGCTCATGCCATACATGCTTACCATAGAGCGTGCCATTTTGGTAGCTTTTTCGATATCATTAGACGCGCCTGTGGTTTGTGTGTCAAACTCTACCTGCTCTGCGGCACGCCCCGCCAGCAGTACCGTTATCTCCGCCAGCAGCTCTTCTTTAGTTTGGATAAACCGCTCCTCTTCCGGCGCGGCAAGCACATAACCGAGCGACCCCATTGTTCGCGGAATAATGGTGATCTTTTCCACGGGCTTCTTGTCTTTTTGGACTGCCCGCGCCATAGCATGGCCTACTTCGTGGAAGGCGACAATGCGCTTTTCATTCTCGGTCATTATGCGATCTTTTTTCTCTTTACCCGCAATCACGAGTTCGACAGCTTCCATCAGGTCTTCCTGCGTTACCTCACTGCGGCCCATACGCACGGCATTTAGAGCCGCCTCATTTATCATGTTTGCAAGATCCGCCCCTGCACCACCCGGGGTTATTTTTGCTATTCGCATCAAGTCTACACTTGGACTCATTTTTACTTTTTTTGCGTGGACTTTGAGTACATCGTAGCGGCCTTTTAGATCCGGCAGCTCAACAATAATGCGCCTGTCAAAACGTCCCGGACGCAGTAGCGCTTTATCAAGAGTCTCCGGGCGGTTGGTAGCACCCAGTATCACTACCCCGCGGGACGAGTCAAAGCCGTCCATTTCCGCCAGAAGTTGGTTGAGCGTTTGCTCATGGGCACTGCTGGTACCCATTTGGTTGTCGCGGCTTTTGCCTATTGCGTCAATCTCGTCTATAAAAATAATGCACGGCGAATGTATGCTGGCTTGCTTAAACAAATCACGCACGCGAGATGCGCCAACACCCACAAACATTTCTTCAAAGTCCGACCCCGCAAGAGAGAAAAACGTTACCTTTGCCTCACCCGCAACGGCCTTTGCCAATAGCGTCTTACCGGTACCGGGCGGGCCCACCAGCAGCGCGCCTTTTGGCTGCACCGCACCAATTGCCGTATACTTATTGGGATTGTGTAAAAAGTCCACAATTTCCATCAAGCTTTCCTTGGCTTCGTCCTGTCCCGCAACATCCGCAAATGTAATGCCTGTTCGCTTTTCCATATGCATTTTTGCGGTGCTCTTACCAAATGGCATAATGCCACCGCCCATAGCACCGCCCATCAAACGGCGCATGAGAAACACCATACCAAATATCAGCAGCACCCAAATAACAATGCCGCCCAACATCGTACCAAAAAAGCCCACATTTACAATTACAGCCTGATACTCTACCCCATGGTAGTTAAGCCGCGCAAGCAGCTCGGGGTCAGGCATCCTGCCGGTATAAATTGTACGCGCCTCCAATGCGCGTTGTGTCGCTTGCTGCGCATTTTGAGCGGCAAATATATCTCTAAAGCCCAGAGTACCGGGGACAATAACCGGAGGTGCGGGTATATACGCGCCCTCTTCTTCCATCAAAATAACGGTAAGCCTATCGGACGCGACTTCCACCCGTTCTACCCGGCCTGCTTCCAAATAGGCCAGAAACTCGTGATAGTCTACTTCGCGCAAATTATTACGTCCGCCCATATTCATAAACATATTGATAAGAAGCCCTATCGAAATAACCAGCATAATTAACATAAATCCGCTTGGTGCTTTTTGCGGTTTTCTTTTCCTATTATTATCTCCCAATTGCTACACCTCTTATAAAAAAATGGCAAAACGCTAATACACTGCCTAAAGTATAAACAAAGCGGGGTAGAAATGCAATGGCATTGCTGTTTTTCGTAAAAACAAAGGTAACACGGTTGCCGTGTATGTTGCGTAATGCTATAATGAATATGACAAAACTACGGGGGATGAGGCTTTCATATGTTACTTCAAAGCCAGTCCCGAAATGGAGGAAACGTTATGCGTTTTGTATTTACAGGAAAGAACATGACCGTAACAGAAGGCATCAAAGAGCGCACCATGAACAAACTTGGCCGTTTAGAAAAGCTGCTTCCCGACCAAGCTGATGTTTTTGTAACGTTTAGCGAAAACAAACATCTTACTACCGTAGAAGTATCTATTCCAATGCACAAGCGCGTGCTTCGCGCGGAAATTGTGAACGAAGATATTTCCACATGCATGGATCAAGCAGTTGATATTTTGGAACGTCAAATTGTAAAATATAAATCTCGTTTGCGTGATCGCCGCCGCCGTAGTGTGGCAACCAACGACGAGCTTAGCTTCCTCGATGCTGGTGAACCTAACCAAGAAACGGCCGAAGCCATTACACCAGAGATAGTTATAACCCGCACCAAGCGCTTTGCCATCAAACCAATGGACGCGCAGGAAGCGGTAATGGAAATGGAATTGCTTAACCACAATTTCTATGTCTTCCGCAACAGCTGGACGGACGAGATTAATGTAATATACAAGCGCAACGACGGTGAGTATGGCCTGATAGAGCCCCAATGATGCGTTTAGAATGTAACAAAAATTCGATAGATCGCCCAATGTTTCTCTTTGCCACCAATAACCCCGGCAAAGTAAAAGAAATTAAGCCCCTTTTCGAAAGCGCGGGATTTGAGCTCAAATCCCTTGCCGATTTGGGGCTTTCTTTCGAGCCTGAAGAAACAGGGGATACTTTTTTGGAAAACGCGATGATAAAAGCCGTGGAAACACTGGAGTTTTTGCAAAAGAACGGGCATGATAACTTTGTGGTTTTGGCAGACGATTCCGGTTTATGCATAAATGCGTTAGGGGGCGACCCGGGTGTAGATTCCGCCAATTTTATGGGGCGTCAGACGCCTTACGAGGTACGTAACGCATGGATTGTGGAGCAACTGGCGTCTGCGGCCGACCGTGCTGCCAAGTTTAAATGCGTGATTGCCTGTGCTTTTGACGATGGCATGGTGCTGTCTACCGAAGGTGAGATACACGGTGAGATTGCGCAGGCACCCGCGGGCTGTGGCGGCTTTGGCTATGACCCAATTTTTTATTTGCCAGAGTACGGTAAAACCAGTGCCGAGCTGTCGCTTGAGGAGAAAAATAAAATTAGCCACCGTGGGGTGGCACTTAAGCTGATGATTGAAACATTGAAAGACATAGAGTGGATGTAAATTGAAAATGGAAGCATTGGAGTTGCACCGAAATAGAAAGAGGGCGAGCGAAAATGTTTCGGGATCAGGGAACATTTTACCAATTTCGGTGCGAGTGTAAAAAAAAGCCACTTAACACTTGGTTTTAGGGGCAAATGCGAATATCCGCGCTTGACCCATTGGGAGGCAAAATGAAAATCCTACTAATCAGCGACACCCACAATTCCACAACAAAGCTGGAGCAAGTGATCCTGCCGAAATACGCAAGCCAAGTGCAAATTGCAATTCATTTGGGCGATTTTGCGCAGGATTTATTAAAGTTCCGGCAACAGTATGCTAATTTAAAAATGCTAGGGGTGTCCGGCGGGTTCGAATCCGGAGAGACGGAGCAAGTTTTAACGTTAAACTTACTGCCTTGTGCCGAAACCAGCCGTCCCGAAGAGGGTAAGCAAGTCCGCATTCTCCTAACCCACGGGCACGAGCGCGGTGTGAAAAGCCACCTTGGCCGTATAGCGTACTACGCAAAGGAGAAGGGTGTGAACGCGTGCTTTTTTGGGCACACTCATGAGCCTGTCATGTTTACCGAAAGCGGCATTTTTTTTATGAACCCGGGTAGTGTATCAGAGCCACGGGGCGGTTCGCGGGCGAGTTTTGGGGTTGTTACGATTTCGCCCGAGGGCGAGTTTTCTGGGGAGTTGCGTAGCTTGTAGGATTGTTGTTACAAAGCGTGAGACAAAACTGCAAACAGCCATATAGCAATTATAAAGGATGCGGGGAACTAATGAAAAAGTCTGACACAGGTGCGCGTTGGATAACACGCGAAACGGATGCAAACCTGCCGCTAATGGCAGAAACACTTGGCATAAGCGAAACCACTGCCCGCGTAATGGCTAATCGCGGCATTCGTTCGAAAAAAACAGCATTGTCATTTCTAAAACCGTCTATAGACGGCTTATTTGCGTTTACCCAAATGAAAGGTGCCGAGGCGGCACTTGCCCGCATAAAGCTTGCAATAGAAGGTGGAGAGAAAATAACCATTTTCGGCGACTATGACGCGGACGGTATCACAAGTGTGGCCATTTTGCAAAAAGTGCTTACTCGGCTTGGTGCGAATGTTTCTTATTACATACCCCATAGGGTGTCGGAAGGCTACGGCATGAACAAGGCTGCCGTACAAACTTTGGCAAACGCGGGTACTCGCCTTATTGTTGCGGTGGATAATGGAATTTCCGCGGTGGAGGAGATCGCGCTTGCGTCTGCGCTTGGCGTAGACACAATAATAATTGACCACCATGAGCCAGGGGAGTATCTCCCCTCTGCAGTTGCAATTGTTGATCCAAAGCAGCCAGATTGCCCATACCCGTTCAAGGAACTATGCGCGGGCGGGCTCTCGTACAAGCTGGTGGCTGCGCTGTGTGACTACATGGGCGCGCCTTTTGCGGAGCGGGACGAAGCTCTTGCGCTCGCGGCCATTGCCACAGTATGCGATATCGTGCCGCTTGTAGGGGAAAACCGCATTTTGGCCAACTGCGGAATGGTAATATTAAATGCGAACAAGCTGATAAACCCTGGGCTTGGCAGCTTGCTAACTATTCGCGGATACTTGGAAAAGCCGATTGATACTTTTACAATCGGATTTGTGATAGGGCCGTGCATAAATGCCGCGGGAAGGCTAGATAACGCACGCGAAGCGGTAGAGTTGCTGCTTGCAACCGCAGAAGATATATCTACACGGATGCAAATAGCACATCGATTGGCTGAGCTAAACGAGCGGCGTAAGCAGTTGACAACCGACAGCGCGGACCGTATTCTGGCGAGCATAGCTGGCAGCAACGATAAAATTTATGTAATAACCGACGACGAAATACACGAAAGCATAGCAGGGATAGTAGCCGGGCGCGTACGCGAAGCCACAGGACACCCTACAATTGTGCTTGCCCGCGGCGATGATGGTGGAATGAAGGGCTCTGGGCGGTCATCACCATGCTACAATATGTTTGACGCGCTGTATGCTAACCGGCATTTGTTTGCGCGGTTTGGTGGACATGCTATGGCGGCGGGGCTGTCGATGCAGGAAGAGAACGTACCGCTTTTGCGTGAGGCACTAAACCGAAACTGCACTCTCACAGACGAAGATTTTTGCGCAATTGTGGAAATAGACGCGGAACTTGCGCTATGTGATGTAACTACAAAACTGGCGGATGAACTTGCGCGGCTGGCACCCTATGGCAGCGGTAATAAAGAGCCATTGTTTGTAGCACGAGGACTTGTGGTTGAAAACGTACGCGCGATAGACGAAAAAAATACCCTGATATTCACATTTGCGGACAATATGTCCACCCATGCCGGCAGGGTAAAGGGGATTGCGTTTGGGTTGAACGAGGCTTACAAAGCGGCGGGTACCACCGCTCACATGGATGTTGTGTTTGGCGTAGAGATTAATGTGTTTAACGGAAATGTTTCCGTACAGATGCGAGTGCGAGATTTTATATGTCGCCCGTAGTGGGTCTATAGCCGCCTACAAAACTTCCGCCAGCTGCGCGAACTGAAAAATATTAAGAGTTTCCCCGCGTACTTGCGGGTTAAGGCCGCAGCTTTGCAAAATTTCGGCCAAATGCTCCTTACCTTTGCCAAAACCCGCGGAGTCTAGGTTATTAACCAGCGTCTTGCGTCTATGGTTAAATGCGGCGTGAATTATTTTAAACAATTGCTCTTTGTTGGCATTTACGCGCGGTTGCCCAAGCAGTTGCAAATGCGCCACGGCAGAGTCCACTCCGGGGCGCGGCATGAAACAATTTACCGGCACGTTTGCCGCAAGGTAAACATCTGCATAATACTGCACGGCAAGAGTTAAAGAGCCGTAATCCTTTGTACCGGGTGACGCCGCCATGCGCTGTGCCACCTCTTTTTGTATCATTACCGTAATGGATGCGAATGGTATGCCACTTTCCAGCAGATGCATGATTACCGGAGTTGTGATATAGTACGGTAGGTTGGCTACCACCTTTACCGCGGTCGTGCTATCCAAAATTTCCTGTAAATCCACACGCAAAATATCTCCTTGCACAATGGCAAGGTTTTCTCCTGCGAATTGGTTTTGCAAAATAGGTACAAGCTGTTTGTCCAGCTCCACCGCAACTACGCGTGCGCCGCGGTCAAGCAGCCCTTGCGTAAGCCCGCCAATGCCCGGGCCGATTTCCAACACAACATCTTCTGGGCCAATTTTTGCGGCGTTTAGGATCTTGTCCAAAACATGCCCGTCCACCAAAAAATGCTGTCCCAGCTTTTTTTTGGCGGCAAGCCCGTATTTTTCCACAACTGCGCGTACGCCTGCTCGGGTTGTCAAATGTCTTTCCATGATATCCTCCTGTCAACCACAAGATTATACCACGAATTGAGGTTGTCCATGACTTTTTTCAATTTTATTATCCCGCCTATAGTCGGTGGCATTATCGCATTGTCCACAAACTGGCTTGCTATAAAAATGTTATTTCGCCCGCACAGGGCAAAATATATCTTTGGGTTTCGCATTCCATTTACGCCGGGGCTTATTCCAAAAGAACGTGCCAGACTTACCCAAAAGCTGGCGGAAACAGCAAGCCGTCACCTGCTTACCCCAGAAGTGCTGCAAGCGGGACTTGCCGACCCCGCCCGCTGGCCATTGCCCGATATAACCATAGGCGAAGTCCTTTCTGCCCTAGGCATGGAAGAACCCCCTATTGACGAGCATCTTAAAGCCATAGCAGACAAACTGCTGCCTAAAGCCATTGAAGCAATCCCAACATTGGAAGGCTCGGAGCTTGATACTGCTTTGGCCGAAATTACTTACAAAATAATAGGCGAAAACATAAACCCGATTGCGGGGTTGTTTGTATCAAAGGAGAAAATTTATACCAGCATAAAGAAAAATGCTCTTGCACATCTATCCGACCCTGACAATTTTGAACCACTGCGCGAAAAGCTTCACAATGCCATAGACAATCTTATGATAAATGCCGCCATTCAAAGCAATCTATCGGAAAAAGTATATGCCTTCAACATTCGTGACGGGCTAGGCGCGTTTTTAGAAAAAGAAAAACACGCCGTTGCCCGCGTATTTTCCGTACTTGCTGCGTATATCGCCACAAACATGCCCATACAGTCCATGATAGAAGACAGAATGGCCGCCTTTGACGTTGCCGAGGCAGAGGAGCTAATTTTAACCGTTGCCGGGCGCGAGTTGCGCTTGATTATTTGGCTTGGCGGCGTTTTGGGTTTTATTATTGGGTTGTTGCTGGTGGTGTTTGGGTAGGGTAGTATGGTGGCTTATTAACCTTCAAGATTCATGTGTTCGGATATACTTTCGGGTATTTCTATCCCTGTCGCATAGCAAAACGCAATAATTTGGCCAATGTGCATTTGTTCATGCCCTGTCATCATTGAAATCATTTGATGCACATTTATTTGTTCACCAAAGAATTCGATGCTTTCAGTGCCGTCCATAATCTCTAACGATTCCTCTAGCTTGGCGTCGAGTTCCGCCATTGTTTCAATAAGGGCTTGTTTTGGCCTGCTTTCATAATTTAAATACTCATCACCAAAGACAACAATTTTTGTAGCCAAAGAGTCTACATAACCTCTCTGACCCAGTGTTAATTCATAAACTTGCAATCTTATGGTATTTAGTTTCTTTCGGGGCAGTTTTTTGTCAAGGTCCGCATCGCTTAGCTCGTTTACAAATTTTAACGTAATGCTTCTCGTTTCTTTCCAATCTGCCAAAAGTGCTTTTAATGATTCAATCATGTAATACCTCCAAAAAAATGTTTTTTTGTTGCTGTATTTAAGTATAGCGGGCAAGCACGACAGCTGTGTGTCATGTTTGAAAAATATAGACTTTTGCGCAATTTAGGTTGATATTATAACATGTTAAGGCGTGCCAATTTTAAAACTACCATTGTTTTTTGTCAGAAATCAGGATATTCTATAGGTGGAGGTGCTTGTATGCCAGAGAATGACGATATAAACAGAGACGATAAATGGGATTTTTCAGACTACGCCTTTACAATAACAGGAATAATTGTGGGGGTGCTTTTGGTTGGCCCAGAGTTAATGGAATCCCTGTTCGGCATCAGCATTTTGGGTGGAAGCTTTAGCAACGTAGGCTCGGCACTTGAGGGGTTGGAGTACGGTTATAGCATTAATATGTGGAGCATTAATCAGCTTCGCGCGTTATCGCCGCTGCTATTTCTTTTGACAACAACAATTGTTTTTTTTAAAGATGCGTTTGACGCAAGAAAAAACGGAGGACATACAGGCTCAATGTTTACACATACTTTTGAGTCGTTGTTTGAAGAAGCAATTTATATGGCAATTACCACGATAATGGTATATGGTGCGGCACTTTTTGGCGCAATGTATGCTTCGTGGCTCGCGGGACCTATATCATGGGTTTTATTTGTTTTTATATTTCCGCTTGTTAGGAAAAAAAGCCACCGCCTCGACAAAGTTGATATGCCATGGTCATTATTGCTTATCTTTGTGATTGGCATTATTGCTGAAGTTATAACAGGGGCATGGGTCGCCTTTCCTCTGTCATGGCTTATCATTTGTGTGATCAAGCTCGTAGGTATTATCCGCGAAGGCGATTATTCTCTTAATACAGTTTTCGAAATTATTTATTATGCTTTTTCGGTCATTCTTCTGGCAGTGGGCATAGGTTTGGGTCTTTGGATGGCATCATGGGCTGCGTTTCCGCTTGCATTATTCATTTGCTGGGTATTGAGTAAGTTTGAGCGGTTTAAAAAAGTCGAAGCCGATAAAAAACGATAAAAAGGCTATCACAGTTGGATTTTATCTGGACTTTCGTACGTTTGTTGTGAGTAGTGACGAGCTTCGTTGACAAGAGAGAGGGCAGTTGATATGCTTATCAGTATAAAAAATTAGGAGGTGCGGTATGTTTTGTGGTAACTGCGGCACAAAAAGTGGAGAAGATACAAAATTTTGTGGTAACTGTGGTGTAGCGGTTGAACTACCCGTTGCATCTGAGCTGCCAAAAACTAATACTAACGAAAAACAAGTTGCTAATTTTAGCATAGGTAACATCATCCACTTTTTCGCACCTGCGGGCGGCTCTGCAAAACTTGAAGTAGGCGGGAGAATACTAAGTGAAGACCTTGTTTTTAAAGGTCTTGCAACAGCTTTAGTAGCGGTACTTTTGTTTTTGCCGTTTCTTGTACATGGGTTTAGTATTTCTGGGTACTCAAATGAAGTTAGTCGTAATTTTTTCCAACATATATTTGGGACGGCTAGTACCTTTCTTTCGATATTTATATTGCTTATCCCTGTCGCATTATTTTGCTTGTTCCATTTTAAAGATAAAATACAGATAGACGCAAACTTGCGGCTTATCGCGGTTATTGCTTTGGCGGTTTTTGGTTTTATAATGCCTCTTATTGTTAGAGCACAGATACTCCGGCCTCTTAGAGCCGTACAAGAGTTTGCATTTACAAATGTCATATATTGGGTAAACCCAGCAATAGGCTTTATCTTAACGCTATTATTGTACTTACTTGTTGCGGCTGTTGCCTTTGGGTTTGTGTGCGCCGCCAGCAAGAACAGGGCTTAGCCACCCATAAAGCAAGATGTCGTATGTCCGGGAGCGTCCATATCGCGTTCTTGGCTTGTGGTTACAGCGAAATATCTCAACTGGTGACTCACAGTCACCAGTTGAGATATTTCGCTGTAGTCACAAGTGGCCAAACTTGCAATATTTTGTCTTGCACTCGCCCACAACGCATGGTATCATATACACGCTAACAAGAGCAACACATTAGGCGTGGCTACTTGCTACCCCACATCAAAACAAAAAAGTACCGCAGTGCCTTGAGGAGGGCAATCCTCAAGACGCGGCATAGGGAGACCTCAAACATCTCCTACACCACACAGGCAAAGCCTGCTACTACAGTACCTTTTTCATTCTACACCATTCCCGCCCCCACTTCAAGTGCCGTGCACCCCCTTTGGTTGCGTGCACTTCCCGCCCCCCTTTGTTTTGTTCAAGATTTGGGTGGTTTTGGATATGGTAGTTTGATAGTTGCTGTGTGTAGTTGTGTTTTTCTGTAGGGCTTGAGGATTTTACATATTCCCGGGCATGTAGGATTTTGGCGTAAGCCATCCCCTATGTGCCTTTTTTGTTGCTTTTGTTAGCAATTTTAAAGAGATTAGCATTGGGGTGTGACCGATAATTCCATTGCACCGCCTTTTCGGTAAATTTTGTGCTATGCGTTGTCGCAAAAAACCTTACGTACCTTTGGGTACGTGCGGCTTCTTGCTCCTAGCCTAGCACAAAATTTACGCGAAAATTCGGCACAAGCGAATTATCGTACACACCTGGCTATAAGCGGCGCGCAATATAGGCTTTCCCAAAGCCTTTGCAAAAAGCTTAGCTAGTCACGCGCTTTAGGTGAGCTAATTAGCGCGGCCAAGTATCCAAAAATAACCGCCACGGTAAGTCCGCCGGCCATTGCGGTAGCACCGCCGGTAATCACACCAATAAAACCACGTTCGTCCACGGCACGCTTTACACCGCGGGCAAGCAGGTTGCCAAAGCCGGGCAAAGGAACAGCCGCACCCGCACCCGCAAATTCTATCAGCCGTTCGTACCAGCCAAGCCCGCCAAGAATGCATCCCGCTACTACAAAAATAACCAGTATACGCGCAGGCGTTAGCTTAGTAAGATCAATCAGCAACTGCCCGATTACACAAATTAACCCACCCACTATAAATGCCCAAAGAATTATCATATATTTACCTCCACCACTACAGCATGTGCAATAGCCGGGATGCTCTCCCCTTGTTGCACCGACACCACGCTATGCAGCGCACCTGTTGGTACAAACAACATCTTTTTAATACTGCCGTTTTTCAGTTTTTTGTAAAAATGTCCCGCAAAAGTGGCCGCGGAGCATCCGCATCCGCTTCCGCCGCTATCCACATCTTGAGTATCTCTGTCGAAAATGAGCATACCGCAGTCGGTATGGATTTTGCTTATATCAAAGCCTTCCTTCTGCATCAGTTGTATAAGCAAAGTTGATCCGACGCTGCCTAAGTCGCCCGTGGCAATAACATCGTAATAATCCGGCTGCAAACAGAAGTCTCTAAAATGCGTGGCAATAACATCCGCTGCGGCCGGTGCCATTGCCGCACCCATGGCGTTTGCGTCGGTAACGCCCATGTCTACTATCGCACCTGTGGTAGCACCCGTTATATAAGGGCCCATGCCCAGTTTAGAAAGCACTACCGCGCCGTCGCCCGTAACTGTCCACGCGGAGGTAGGAGGCCGCTGTGTCCCAAGCTCTATGGGAAAACGAAAAGTCTTCTCCGTCCCGCAAAAATGGCTGGACGCGGACGCAACAACATAGTCGGCAAAACCGCCGTCGATTGCCATCGACCCAAGCGTAATACCTTCACCAATAGCCGAACATGCTCCAAACAGCCCAAAAAATGGCCGCCCAAAATCACGTACCCCAAATGTAGACCCACTAATTTGGTTGAGCAAGTCCCCAGCGAAGATATAGTTGACGTCTTCCATTTTTAAATTAGCTTTCTGTACTGCCATTTCGATAGTCTGTCGCGCCATTTCGCTTTCTGCCTGCTCCCATGTTTTTTTGCCAAAGAGCATATCCTGGGAAACATAATCGAAGTCACAGCCAAGTGGGCCTTCGCCTTCTTTCGGGCCAACTACAGATGCAGTTGCCAAAATGGTCGGCGGCGCAGTAAATTTTATGCTTGCCTTGCCAATGTGTTTTACACTCATATATCTAAACCACCTTAGAAGTTTTTCTATCTCAGAAAATAATAAACCAACCCAACAATTACCGATGCCGCAAGCCCATAAACAATAACCGGCCCGGCAATTACAAACATCTTTGCGCCAACGCCAAGCACTAAGCCTTCTTTTTTATGCTCAATTGCGGGTGCGGCAATGGCATTTGCAAAACCGGTTATGGGCACAATAGATCCTGCGCCGGCATGATGGCCAAGCCGGTTGTATAGCCCAAGCGCAGTAAGCAGAATTGCGGAGATAATAAGGACAGACGCAGTTATAAGGCTCGCATCGTCTCGCACAAACCCGCGCGCCAGCAGAATATTTTGAATCACCTGTCCAATTGCACAGATAGATCCGCCCACTAAAAATGCTTTTATACAATTAGCAACCACCGCGGAAGGTGGAGATGCCGCCTTTACCATTTCGTTATAAATTTTTTTATCTTGTTCCGTTTGGTTCAAAAGTATCAACCTTTCGTTTTAGGGTTGTGAACCCCTACATACTCCCGGCATCAAAAAAACCAGGTACCAGAAAATACACTAACGCCCCAACCAATTTCCCAAGTGCAATTGCCATTACAAAGAAAAACATCCCATGTTGCAGCCGCCCGCGTCTTGTTAAAATAGGGATAACATTAAGCACTTCGGCCAGTGACATTGCCAACGCGCCAAAAAAAATTCCATTGGCTACACTAAGCAGTACTACAACCGCGGCAAGCATAGGTAATCTAAATCCATCAAACCCCGCTAGCGTTCCAAAAATCCCCCCAAGGATAATGGCTGTCTCGTAAATTTTAATATTTCGCTCGGTTCGTGTCTTTTGCGCAAGCCGTGGCACGACCCCGACAATGGTGATAAACGCAAAAACTGCTCCTGACACAACCAGTCCCGTACCCGCACCAATCATCACAGCGACAATTGTCTTAACCGTTTCCATTACAGTTCGCTCCCCATATCTTATAGCCGTTTTATCATTTGTGCGGAAGTAAATCCTATGCTTGCCTCACCGCACTTTCGTGCTACAGCTTGTTATTATCAGCCGCTTCCATTGTTTAGCCGCTCTTTCCGCTGGGTAAGAGCATCCACCATGGTTTCGGTAACTTCTCTGTCGTATTGTTCCATTTCCACCTCAATGGGTGTGGGATCATCTGTAATTTTCTTCCCCATAAAATGGTTATAGAAAACAACAATCCCCACCGCCAGCCCGATGGAATACGGCACGTTAATAAGAGCGGGATTTGTTTTTTCTTCTCCAAAAAATAGGCTGTAGTACCGCTCAAATATTTTTGGCATTTGCCCGTCGGTATGAAAGCTCATTATTGCAGTACTTGACCCGATAAACAGCACTGCCACAACAAATGCGATTTTTAGCCATTTTAGCCATGGTCGGTCGGGGCTCTTTTTTGCTAAATGCTGTACCCACGTATCCATCTCGCCTACATTGTTGACCGTGTAGTCTGGATAAGATTTTTTTATTAGCTTGATGATATCCGTCACACAAATTAGAAAATTGTCTTTCTTCTTATCCTGTGGGATATCAGCTAGCTTTTTCTTTTTTAGTTTGTCTACGATATCCTTTGTTGCGACAATATCCGCAACATCGCCTATCAAAATATCTTCCCGGTTGGATAAGCTTACTTTTTTTTTCGGTTTGATATAAATGTCCATAATCGCCTCTTTAGCAAAGCATTACTGTTTCTAGCATAAAGCAGCACTAATCGCCCTTCGAAAGCCTACGAAACCCACGGATATTTTGTCAGGTGATTAGTGTTATTGACGTAGCAAATAGTATCAAAATGCATTATAAATAAACCGCTGTATTCGTGTTCCGCAGGCTCTGGTGCAAAGTACCAAAGTATAGCCACCATCGCAGCGGCTATAAACAACATAAGTAGTATCACCCATATAAATTTTTTAATGTATTTTGTTGACAAGAAAATTCCTCCTTGTATTGGACATAAAAAAATCACCCCTTTTTGTGATTGTTTCCACAAAAAGGGGTGATGTATACAGTTTTTACTGGTTTCCTACGTAATCGTCTGGTAGTGCGGGTATTGTTAGTACATCGCCTATGTGCAGTGCATAGTTGGGGCGGGCCGCAACGGCTGGATTGGCATCTACAATAAGCCGCCAATAAAATGGTTCTATACTGTCGTAAAACCGCTGAGCAACTCTTCTCACATAGTCGCCGGGTTGTACTGTGTATGTTGTGGGAAGTATTATCTCACCTGTTATTGGGTTAGTTGTTACTCCGTCTACTACTACAGGCTCCGCAAGGCATATTTGATGCTCGGCGTATAATGCGTCATAGAGGACTCTTAACGTGCCATATTCGTGACGCACCGTCAAAAGCTCACCACTTTGAGCCTCATATCTTTCAATGGCCTCTTCGGCATCGGTTATTTGCTCTCTAAGATCGTTACGCTCGGCAGATACCCTGGTAAGCTGCACTATCAAAATAACCAGCAATACCAACAATGCTATCACAAATGCGATAAGCACAAAGCGCAGCGGATTTACGCCACCGGCATCGTCGTCATCTCTTCTGCTGCGGCCATCGGGGTGTGGCCCACCGGGACGCCCGCGCCCAGATGAAATCAAATCTCCGGGGTTGTAGCGTTGGCGGAAGGTGTCGTATTGGTCTTCCGGTGGGGGTTGCGGGTTGTGGCGTTCGTTATGGCGCGGCAAAGGCGGAGGCGTGTGACGCGGTGCGGTTTCTCCGCGGCGAGGCATGTATCCACCAGTGCGGGGTGCTGTATGACGCGGCACTGTGGTGCGCGGTGTTGTTTCCAAGCGCGCAGGTGGTGTATAACGTTCTCCACTACCCCGCGGACGAGACAGTGGTCTGCTTTCTTGGCGCGGCAAAGACCCACTTTCTTGACGTGGCATAGGCTCACTGTCGTAGCGTGGCATAGGCTCGCTGTCATGACGTGGCATTGGTGCGCTGTTATAATAATTTTCGTCGTCCCGTTGCGGTGGCATAGGCATTCTCCTTTGAGTAGGCACTGCTACGCGCACGGCCGGCTGTGGATCCGGGTTGGATGGCCTTGTGCCTGACCGTTCGGATCTTGCCCGTGCTTCTCTTACTCCCGCTTCAAAAAAATCGATGTCGTTATCTTCTTGAGGTATTGGTGGAGCCGGGCGGGATGGCGGCGGCGGTACTGCCTGTTGGCGTGGACGTGTGGCAGACCTTGGCCTTTCCCGCACTTCCCGTGGTTGAGTACGGTTAAAACCGCTCACAAACTCACTGGCTTCTCCGGGGGTGCTATCGTCCATTAGCCTCCCTATTGGGGACTGAGACAGGTCTTCGTTGTAATTGTCATGTGAGTCGTACGGATTGTTTCTGTTCAATTTACTCTCCCCCTCATAAATTCATACCCGCATGGGCATGGATAGGGTGACTATCTGGCAAAACTATATCTTCACACTTCAATTCTAATGCTTTTAGCGAAAAGTGTCAATGAATAAGGTGTTTTGCCATTTATTGGATATTAATATCGTGTTCCGCGATGTACTCAACGTCGTCTTCAATTTCTTCCGGTGATTCGAGCATCCATTCGGGTATATCGTGGCCTCGAGCGTATTCCCAACCGGGTACAAGCTCACCGTAAAAATACTCCAGCAATTCTGAAGCCGTTACAAGCTGGAAACCACGTTCTATCAAGTCGGGGATAACCCGTTCCATAGCATCGCTGGTGTATGGGCGGATATCGTGCAAAACTACAATAGAGCCGTCCTGCACGTTGTCCATTATATAGTTGTAGATGCTGTTGGCGTTCCGTGTTTCCCAGTCTCTGGGGTCTATAGACCAGTTGAGAATAGCATACCCCAGTTCCTGCGACACGTTGCGTACCGTGGTGTTTAACCTGCCGTAGGGTGCGCGAAAAATAGGCGGTGGCGGCGAGCCTGTTACGGCCTGAATGGCAGCACTTGTATCTGTGATTTGCGCTGCTATTTGGTCGGCGTCAAGCCTTGCAAAATTTCTGTGGTTCCAAGAATGCCCTATAACTTCATGCCCTTGGCATACCGCGCGGCGTATGGTGTCTTGCCAATCTTCCACTCGGTTGCCCAGTACGCAGAATGTTACTCTACCGCCGTAGGTTTCTAATGTGTCTAAAATGCGCTCTGTGTATCTGGATGGGCCGTCGTCAAATGTTAGTGCCACCATGGGTAAGCGTTCTTGCGGCAGATGAATGCATTCGTAACATTCACAGTATTCGCAGGTGCATTCCTTGTCGGGTTGGCATATTGGAGTGTATTTTTCATATTCCGTCGGAATATATTCTTCTTGCGGCTCATAGGGCTCTTTTGGCTCTACCGTTGTAAGCTCTGCGGGGGTATGAATAACGTTTGTGTATTCTTTATGATTTTCATTGCTGCACGCGGCTAAAACCACCAGTACGCAAATGGTAATAATAATTGTAGGGACTCTCACTGCATCTCCACTTTCATGCCTAATTTTCTACTGCATATCTTTTCCGCTGTATCGAATAATATGTAAAAGCATAAGTCGATTTGCGTCGTGGAAAAGTATAAACTACAAGTTGGTTCCCGTCAAAGGGAATGTTAGGATAATGTCAGTTGGTTATCTGCGGTAATCAACTGGTTTGTCTTATTAGAGTTGTACCGAAATGAAAGAAGGCGATCGAAAATGTTTCGGAATCTTCGGAGCATTTTCGCTCACCAATTCCAATTTCGGTACAACTCTATTGCCAAAATTTGTGATACTAATTTTTCTATCATAGTGTTATAATTTCACAAAGACATTTTCCTATAAAAAAGTCAAAGGTGGTTCTTTCACATGAGATATTTCAAGCACGTTGTTTTTTCTATTTTACTGTGCGCTTTTGCGCTTGCTCCTTTTGCCGCAAGCGCAAACACCCTACCGTACGTGGTGCAATCTACCGAAATGCGAGGGTTATGGGTAACATCTGCGTATAACTTAGACTGGCCGTCACGGCAGGACTTAACGCCTGCGCAAAACAGAGCAGAAATTGACGACATCCTTACACGTGCGGCAAACCAAGGCATAAACGCTGTGTTTGTGCAAGTGCGCCCTGTGGCAGACGCACTGTATCGATCCGAAATTTTCCCGTGGTCGCATTTGCTCACAGGTACACAGGGAGTAGCCCCCGCAGACGGTTTTGATCCGCTGGAATATTGGATTACCGCCGCCCATGCGCGCGGTATTCAAGTGCATGCGTGGCTTAATCCATATCGCGTAACTTTCCCAAACCAGCAGATCACAAACCCGGCACAGCTTTCTGCCACGCATCCGGCACGGCTTAATCCTGACTTGGTTATCGCTTACGGTACGGGGCTGTTTTTCGACCCCGGCAATCCTGCTGCGCGCCAGCTTATTGTAGACGGTGTGGAAGAGCTGCTGCGCAATTATAACTTGGACGGTATTCACCTTGACGATTATTTTTATCCCGGCAGATATTTTCCGGATCAAGCAACGTTTGCGCGCCACGGCGGCGGGATGCAGCTCTACGATTGGCGACGCGAGAACGTAAACATTCTTATACGCGACCTGCAGCGCATCACGCATCAAACCCGCCCGGGTGCGGTGTTTGGGGTTAGCCCTTTTGCAATTTGGCGCAATAGCCAAAACGACCCGCAAGGCAGTGCCACAAACGGTAACGAGTCCTATGTTGCTCACTTTGCGGATACCCGCCGTTGGGTGCTGGAAGGCTGGGTGGATTACATCGTGCCTCAAATTTACTGGATAGAAGGCAACCCCGCCGCCTGTTTTGAAGTGGTTCTCACTTGGTGGGAAGACCTTGTTGCGGGTACCGATGTCCGACTGTATATAGGCCTCGCACCATATCGCGAAATAGAAGGCCGCCCCGGTTGGGAAGGGCAAATTATACGCCAAATGGAGCGTATCGCACGCTCGCCGGTGGCAAATGGCAGTATTTTTTTCCGGGAGCGTTTTATGCGCAACCATGTCGGAGATGCGATAGGGGCGTTTTATGCACAGCACCTGCCGGGGCAAGTACCTACAAGGCTTGTAGGAGCACCACCGCCGGCAACGCCTATACCCACACCGCCGCCTACCATGCAGCCGGCAGTTAGAATGGATCGCCTATTGGTGGCACAGCCGTCAGGCGCTAACTTTACCGTTACGGATGCGTCCGGGTTTTGGTTTCATGGCTCGGGTTTGCCTGATGTGCCTGTGTATGTAAACGGAGAGCTTATTACCGATCGCACGGCCGAGGGCTTTTTTAGCGTATTTATGCCGCTGTCACGCGGGCAGAATACTTTTACGTTTACCCAAACGGGGCAGCAGAACGTGGTGCGTACCATTACAAACAACGCCCCTGCGGTAGGCCGCCCGCCCGCAACCATGGCCGTTGGCATAGAAAATGCCTTCCCGGCCCAAGACGAATGGGTTCTGGCAGGAACGGAAATTACTCTTAGGGCCACAGCGCCCGCAGGAGCAACCGTTACGGCGGAATTTGCGGGCGAAACCGTCAACTTAACTCAAGCAGGCACGGCAACATCCACCGAATCAAATATATTGGCCGCACAGTTTTCTGGCAGTTTTACGATAAGCTCCATATCTGCAAACGATGCGATTATTAGCCTGGGCAGTCCTGTGTATACCATGACTTGGAACGGCCACAGCCGCACTGTTACTGCAGCGGGGGATATCCAGCAATTGGGTACACATGCACCGCATTTTGCGATAGTAACCGCGCCGTCGGTTTGGGTGTTCCCACAGGCCGGCACCACGGGCGGCTCTAACTGGATGCTGCTTTATGGGCAGATAGATCGCGTAACCGCCATATCCGGCAACTGGACGCGTTTGCAGTCCGGCGGCTGGGTACAGAACGAATATATAAGAACCTTCCGTGACGCGAACCTTGTGCCGCCGGCGGTTCCCGGCGCGCGTGATTGCCTTGGCTTTTTGTCGGAAGGCCGGTATATCACGGGGCCTTATTACGACACAATTACATGGGCAGCACCGTTTTTCCCTGGTGCCATAGCGTCTTTTGACGGGAGCGAGCTGATTTTGACGCTTGGGATGCAAAGCGCTGCACCGCCTATTTTTCACACCCCGGGTGAAATGCTTTTCTCGGATATCCGCATAGGAACGCATAACGGCGCGGCGGCGTATTTTATGACATTGCGGGAAGACGCGCGGCTTGAAGGATTTTACACAACCCATGCGGATGACCAGTTTAAGCTGGTACTGCGTCACCGCCGCCCGCTAACCCAAGGAAATTATCCCTTTTACGGGTTTACATTTGCAATTGACGCAGGCCACGGCGGTACAGATCCCGGTGCATTAGGGCCTATGGCGGGCGAGTTGGCAGAAGCCCACATTGTGCTTGCGCAGCTGCATTTGATATCTGACAGGCTCGAAGCACTTGGCGCGACGGTAGTACGTATCCGCGACGGTAACGAGTTGTACACACTGCAGCGGCGTGTAGACATAAGCCGCGCCGCCAACCCCGATATGTTTATTTCGCTGCACACAAACTCCACTGCCGAGACAACCAACGCTACAAACATACGTGGCTTTACCGTATGGTTCCGTAATGAAAACAGCCGTAGTGCCGCGGAAACATTTTTGGATGTAATGCACTATGTCAACCCAGGGACAAACCGCGCAGGTAACGTGCATCAAGCTAATTTCTATGTGTGCCGCCCGGTGTGGTCGCCCGCTATTTTGCTGGAAGCAAGTTTTACAAATAACATCCACGACTTTGCGTGGCTGATAAACCCGCGCGCGCAGGAAGAATATGCCCGGGCTGTGGTTAATGCGCTGCTAGCGTATTACAGGTAGGTATAGCGGTTTTGAAACTTTAAAAAGTAGCTATACACAGCATGGATGTACTGTGCGCCGCGATAAACACTACTATCTTAAGAAGGAAGAGAGCTGAGGAAAATGCTAGAAAACACCACCATCGGAAGCGCAATGCAAATCAAGCTTAGCAGCGAGATGCCCAACTACCCGGAATTTGAGCCGGGCATCCGCCGCGCGCCCAACCGCGGCTTTAGACTAACCCCATCTCAAGCAAAAACTGCCCTCAAAAACGCCCTCCGCTACGTGCCGGAGAACCTTCATCAAACCTTGGCTCCGGAGTTTATGGACGAACTCACAACCTACGGGCGTATTTACGCCTATCGCTACCGTCCGCAAGGCCGCATTTACGGCAAACCGATTGACGAATATAAAAGCAATTGCATAGAAGGCCGCGCGTTTCAAGTAATGATAGACAACAACCTCGACTTTGAAACGGCTCTATACCCGTACGAGCTTGTAACCTACGGCGAAACAGGCAGTGTGTGCGCAAACTGGATGCAATATCGTCTTATTATCAAATATCTGGAAAAACTTACAGACCACGACACGTTGGTAATAGCAAGCGGCCACCCTGTGGGCTTGTTTCCATCCACGCCAACCGCGCCGCGGGTTATCATCACCAATGCACTAATGGTAGGTATGTTCGACACAATCGACCATTGGGAAATAGCTCAGCAAATGGGAGTGGCAAACTACGGCCAAATGACCGCCGGGGGCTGGATGTACATAGGCCCGCAGGGGATTGTGCATGGCACGTATAACACGCTGCTTAACGCCGGGCGCATTAAGCTGGGGCTTGGCGTAGAAGACGACTTGCGGGGCAAGCTGTTTATTACAAGCGGCCTAGGCGGCATGAGTGGCGCACAGCCTAAGGCGATAGAAATCGCGGGCGGTGTAGGCATTATTGCCGAAGTAGATGATTCTAGGATAAAAACCCGTCACGAGCAGGGCTGGGTTTCGAAGATATCCGCCGATTTAGCGGAAGTTTTTGCGGTTGCGCAGGAATATTTGCAAAAACGTGAGCCTGTATCAATCGGCTATCACGGTAATATAGTAGACCTGCTGCAATACGCGGTGGACAATAACATCCACATAGACCTATTGTCCGACCAGACATCTTGCCATAACGTATACGACGGCGGTTACTGCCCGCAAATTTCTTTCGAAGAACGCACTCGTATGTTGTCGGATGATCGCGCGCAATTTAAAAAATTGGTGGACGAAACGCTTCGTCGTCATATTGAGTTGGTGCAAAAACTGGCAGACCGTGGTGCGTATTTCTTCGATTACGGTAACTCGTTCCTAAAGGCTGTGTACGACGCGGGAGTTACATCCGTTTCCAAAAACGGTGTGGACGAAAAAGACGGTTTTATATTCCCGTCATATGTAGAGGATATTCTCGGGCCGGAGCTGTTCGACTACGGCTACGGGCCGTTCCGCTGGGTATGCCTGTCCGGCAAGCCCGAAGATTTGCGTAAAACCGACCACGCGGCGGCAGAATTTATCAAGCAGCAGCGCGACAAGAGCGGTCGCCCGCAAGATAACGACAATTACGTATGGGTGCGCGACGCAGAGAAAAACAAAATGGTAGTAGGCACACAGGCGCGCATCCTTTATCAAGATGCCCACGGCCGCACCGCCCTTGCCTTGATGTTTAACGACATGGTAAAGCGCGGCGAAATAGGCCCCGTAATGCTTGGACGCGACCATCACGATGTTTCCGGTACCGACTCGCCATTTAGAGAAACCGCAAACATAAAGGACGGCAGTAATGTAATGGCGGACATGGCTACCCACTGCTTTGCGGGCAACGCGGCAAGAGGAATGTCGCTAATTGCGCTGCACAACGGTGGCGGTGTTGGCATAGGCAAGTCAATAAACGGTGGGTTTGGCATGGTATTGGACGGAAGCCAGCGCGCTGGCGAGATTATCGAATGCGCAATGATGTGGGATGTAATGGGCGGTATCGCCCGCCGCAGTTGGGCACGAAATGAGAATTCCGTAGAAACCGCCGCTGCATACAATAACGAAGGGCGGGGGCATATTACCCTGCCGTTTATTGCCGATGATGCTTTGGTGGAAGAAATTGTATCCGCACGGGTAATATAGTAGTTTTTGGCAAATATGAAAATATCATGATTTAATCTATGCCCTGTCATTCTAAACAAAGTTTAAAATGGCGGGGTTTTTGTTCTGCTCTAGGAAGTGGCTCCGTACGAAACGGGCGGTGCGGGAAACGTTCGTATTAGGCACAGTGAACGAAGTGAACGTTTCCCGTGCCATTCCACTCACTGCACCTAATAGAGTTGTAACTAAATTGGAACTGGCAAGCGAAAATGCTCCGAAGATTCCGAAACATTTTCGCTCGCCCTCTTAAAACTCTAATGGCGAAGCTAATTACCCGTGACCGGCTCAATTATCAGGTTGTGATTACGGTGGAATGAATCCAACTGGTGACTGTGAGTCACCAGTTGATATAGTCTTATTTCCCAGAAATTGCTTTGCCGCATCCCTGATAACACGCAACAATTTTGTAAAACTATAGTTACAAATGTCACTACTCAAGCTGCAAATCTTCTGATATCCTAGTCTGGCAGCTATAAGCGAAAGCAGCAAAACATTTCAAGGAGGAAATCACATGAAGAAAAAAGGATTGACACTAACAACATTGGTGCTTGCCGTTGTAATTGCCATTACCCCAATAACGGCATACGCCAACGATCAAAACCAATTTGAGGTAATTACACTAACCCCGGAAGCAAGAGACATCGCGCTATACGACTTTGACTACTTAGTAAATATGATTATGCAAACAGCTCCAACCCAAAACATATTCCAAAGACGCTTTGGTATAACAATGGAAGACTTTTTTGCGGAGTGGCGTCAAGTGATATACGACAAAACACCCATGCCGTCTCTGGCAGGAGCTCTTATGGGCGAACGCTGGACAAACGTTCCGGAAGATGATCTTCACCTAGCAGTAGACTACTTGCTATCCGTCTTATGGTCGATTCGTGTAGAAATTGAAATGATAGGCCATATGAGCCCTCAACCATTTATGGCGGGCTGGGCAGGTTACGCAATGGCGCTATACATGATGAGCTACGCACCATATCTTGCGCCGGAAGCCGCGGAGTTGTGGGCGGTAGAATACGACCTGACTCCGGAGCAACTCGAAAAATATCTACAGGTTATCGATTCCGTTGTTCGGCTAGGTGCCACTCATTACGAGGTATTCAACACCCCGTCTACACTATGGCTTTACGGGTTTGACCCGGCTATGCTTGCCGCCGATATGACCATGGACGCAATGGCACCCATGAACCCAAACAACGTTACCACCGACATAATCGAACCGGGGCGTATAGCTTACATTCGTATAGAATCGTTCTTCAACAATATAGCACTGGATCGCCAAGTGCTGTTTCCGTTTTACGCACAGGTGCAGGACTACGAACATCTTATTATAGACCTGAGGGGTAACGGCGGCGGCAATCCTACTTTTGTTTCAAACGTACTTTCCATGCTTATAGATGAAAGCGTTTCCTTCATGCATCCGGAATTTTTTATTGCAAGCGAGCTAACAGCCGCCAATTTCCAAAATCCTATGAGCTTCTCCGCCGTGGATTACAATACATGGACCGAGATTGTGCCAATTGCCGAGTTTATGCAAGGCCAAAACTTGCCGCACTTCAACCAAGACGACTTCGACTTGTTGGACTATGTTGTCGTTTGGTATTCGGAATTTTCTCCGGCAGAGAACAACATCCCGTTTGGTGGAGAGATATGGATTCTTATCGATGGCGAATCTTTCTCCGCGGCAGAGCTTGCGGCAAATGTTTCCAAAGGTACCGGGTTTGCCACTCTGGTGGGTGAGCCAACCGGGCGGATTACAGCGGCGGTTTATACGTTTGCGGCGTTACCGAACACAGGCATCCTGTTCCGTGTAGACTTGGGTTACACAATAAACCCCTGTGGACGCTCGCTGGAAGAATTTGGTGTGTTGCCGCAAGTCCCCAATGCTCCAGGAATGGATGCGCTCGAAACTGTGCTGTCGATAATCGGTGGGGACGCCGTATCGGACGTGCTTGCAGCCGTACCTCGCAGAACAGTTGATGGTGTGGATTTTGTACCAATTCGCCTTGCGGCCTATGCCCATGGATATACTGTGGAATGGGACGGAGCAAATAACTCCGTAATGCTGACAGGTGCTGACGGTAGCGTAAATGTGATTTTTGTATCAACAGACGGTACGTTTAACGACAATGGCACAGTGTTTGTGCCGGTTGAGTATGCGATTCAAATTTTTTCGGCAGTTTAATATGAAGCCCGAGGTTATGGCACAATAGAATTATCGAACACACCCCTAATTAGCACGCAAAAATGTTTCTTAATTTCGAAATATTTTCGCGTGCTTTATTTTGCTATGGGAAATTGCTTTATACGAAACGGGCGGTGCGGGAAGCGTGCCGTTTCACTCACTGCACCTATGCGGCGCAGCCGCTTTTTTAGATTTCATACATATATGCCGTCCACTTTAATCCTTTGAAAAAACTTAGATTTTCCTCCACCGTGATTTTGATTTTGTCATTTACAATAGCATTATCAAAAACAAGAGAGGACGTCCCCCATATGAAAAAAGCACTTATCCTAACCTTATGCATGGCAGTTGCCGCCGTTGGTTTTTTCTTCAACATGCGCCACAACACTATCGAGGCCGCGTACACGCCTTCCGCTGTACACACGCAAGAAACGTACGAACCCGCTTTTCCGCTAACTCTAATGCCTTACCATCTTTTAACCGACACAGGCTATCTTAAACTTGTAAACCGCGATTTGGCTATTACCACCCAACCCGTCGCCATCGACATTGTATCCGCGTGGCCAACGGTTCCCGTTCGTGTGATGGATATTAACCTGCATCGCACCACGCTTTCCGCTATATCCTCATTACTTGCAGAGGCCTGCGGCACATGGGAGTTCTTTATATCAAGTGGCCACAGAAGCAACGCACTTCAACAAGAACTATACGAAAACGCCGCCAACCGCGCATACGTACTCCCACCGGGGCATAGCGAACATGAACTTGGGCTGGCGGCGGATATTTTGGTAATGGGAATACCCATGAGCGAAATGAGCGGTAGCAAGCCAATGCAGTGGCTTACGGAAAACGCTTGGCAACATGGGTTGGTGCTGCGTTACCCGCAAGGTATGGAGCATGTAACAGGTGTGGCATACGAGCCTTGGCATTTCCGGTATGTGGGACGGGTTCACGCATGGTATATGCATCGCCATGGGATGGTGCTGGAGCAATATCTCGCTCATCTCGAAGAACAGGGCATGTTGAATATTTTGCTCGATGGTGTAGAATACCATGTGATATACACACACATCGTTGACGGAAACCTATACGTACCAAGCGGAATGTCGTTTAACGTATCAGCAAGCAACCGCGGCGGATATGTGATAACCGCCCGCATATAAATATGGCAACTCACCCGCAAAATACCGATAAAGGAGTAACTCTCATGTATAATATTCTAATCTGTGACGACGACGCGGATATTCTCTCCGCACTGGAGATATACCTCATACAAGAAGGCTACACCGTTATAAAAGCTTCAAACGGCCGCGAAGCCGTGGACACTGTCATTCGAGAACCAGTTCACCTAATTCTACTGGATGTAATGATGCCTGAAATGGACGGTATATCCGCCGCGGTAGGAATTCGCAAGGAGAGCAACGCTCCCATAATATTTTTATCCGCAAAAGGCGAAGACACTGATCGCGTACTGGGTCTAAACATGGGTGGCGACGACTATATCGTCAAACCTTTTAACCCAGTGGAACTAATGGCTCGTGTAAAAGCCGCGCTGCGAAGATACGCCCGCCTTGGCGGCATGAAGGAAACCGAGGCGTCGAAAAATATTTATCAAACAGGTGGCCTTGTACTTGACGACGAGCAAAAACGCGTGCACGTAGACGGCGTGGAAGCGCAATTGACCGCACTGGAATTTCGCATCCTCAAACTGCTTATGACAAGCCCCGACAGGGTATTTTCTTCCGATCAAATATACGAAGCCTGCTGGGACGAGCCGCCATTTCATGTTTCGAAAACAGTATCGGTGCACATCCGCAATATCCGTGAGAAAATTGAAATAAACCCTAAAGAGCCGCGCTACCTAAAAGTGGTGTACGGGCTTGGGTATAAAATCGTTACGCTTAAGTAAACTCAGCGGGTTACTGTGGGTAGCCAATGGAAACGCAATTTCTAGTATCCCGCGCGGAATGTTAACCGCACCAACAGACACCGTATATGCTGCCTCTACGAAAGGACTCACCGCTATGACAAAAAAAATCCTAACTCACCCAGCCACAAAAATAATCTCCGCGATAATCGGATTTTTCGCAAGCGTAAGCTTTGTGCGTGGGCTAAGTGTCGCATTCGACTCCCGTGCGGCGGGAGTATTCGGTTCACAAACTATAAGCCGCCCTCTGGTTATATTCGGCTCTATTGCTATTCTTATACTAACGACCGCGCTTGTTCTCGCTTCGGTGTATTTTACACGCCGCCGCTCTATATGGGGCAAGTTGGATATGTCTCTTCTTGCATTGCTTATACTATGTATTCTGCTTGTTGGGGTTAGGCAAATTTTTTGGATACAGTGGTTTTCTCAATTGATTTGGGTTGTGCCACTGGTAGTGTATTTTGTCATATTGTTTGGGCTGATACAACTTGTCGTGCGCATTCGTGACAATACACTTGTGCAAACTCTGTATTGGTGGCAGTTCTTTAAAGCTGCTAAAGTAAGGAGCAGGGTTGCCATAGGAGTAATGCTGGCAATCCCACTGGTACTTTTGTTTATGGAGTCCATGAGTATTTTTGGGCTTATAACCGGCAACTTCGTGCTGCGTACAATGTCACCTATTTGGCACATAGGTTTTATGGGTATATCTCCGGTGCTTTTTGCTATGTTTTTCGCGTTAATGTCAAACTTGTGCGCGCTCAATTTTATAGCTGCGCATATGCTTGGTCTATCATCCCAATACGAAGCCGCCAACACAGAAAAAATACGAGCCGAGCGGTTTAAGGCGGAGCTTATTACCAACGTATCCCACGATATCCGTACACCGCTCACGTCTATTATCAACTATACGGATCTGCTTAAACAGCAGCAGCTGCAAGGAGACGCGGCTTCGTATGTAGCCGTGTTGGACAAAAAATCTATCCGCTTAAAACAGCTGCTGTCTGACCTGATAGACGCGTCCCAAGCAAGCACCGGTGCGCTAAAAGCCAACATCGAGCCGCTAAATTTAAACGAAATGCTAGGGCAAGTTTCGGGCGAATTTGCGGACATGTTCGAAGGCCGCAATCTGGCCCTTGTAATTCGCCAGCCGGATATTCCCGTATACGTGTCGGCAGATAGCCGTCACTTGTTCCGGGCAATGGAAAACGTATTTGTAAACGCCGCAAAGTACTCCATGCCCGCCACCCGTGTGTTTGCGGAAATTACCGCAAACGCGCAGGATGTAATTTTTACGCTGCAAAACATTTCTAAAGAGCCGATAGATGTCCGCGCGGAAGAATTAACAGAACAGTTTATCCGTGGCGACCTGTCTCGCCATAGCGAAGGCAGCGGATTAGGGTTATACATTGCCAAAAGTTTAGCAGAACTAATGGGTGGGCAATTAGAAATTCACCTTCACGGGGATTTGTTTCAGGTGAAAATAGCGCTGCGCGGCATTAGAGTAGTACCAAAATGAAAGAGGGTGAACGAAAATGTTTCGTAAATTATAGAGCATTTTCGCTCGCCAATTCTAATTTTGAACCCTATTGCCAGAGTAAACGCATGAAAGCTGAAATCGTAAGGGGCTTAGAACCAAGGTTTTCATACGGCCGCCTGTAACATTACGCCTGTCACCATCCGACAAATTACCCCAGCATTAACGAAATATTAACAAAATATTAACAAAATATAAAAAACCTCACCAAAACTCTATACGTGAGGCTTTTTTTAGTGTATAATGGATGCGATACTGGGACAAATTCAAAGGAAAATTTCGATAGCATAGTATTTTAACTTAGCAACGGACGTTTTGTTCGTTACTAAGTTAAAATACTTTCCGAAATTTAGCGGTTTGCACTATAGATTACCAAAGGTTTTAAAGCTAAGCCGCTATAGTTATGGAGGTAAAAAATGGACTACACACATTTGGGAAAAAGACGTAATATGCGTAAATTGAGCCCGCACACCACCCGCGTGCGTAACAAGATAGGTCTTCTAACTCTACGTGTTGCTTTGGCCGCGGTGCTGATTACAGGTTTTGGGCTGTTTGGCATAGGCATGGGCACGTACTTTGGCATTTTATCCAACGCGCCGCGCCTTACTTGGGAAATGATGGCATCCAGCTATCAAAGTTCCGTTATTGTATGCATACACACAGGGGAAGAGCTTGTTCTTCACGCTGGGCATAACCACCAAACGGTTACGATTGACCAGATCCCGCAGCATGTCGTAAACGCTTTTGTAGCCATAGAGGACGAGCGTTTTTTCGAACATAACGGGATAGACCTGCGCGGTATCGGGCGTGCCACTCATAGACTCGTTACCAGTGGCGGCGAAGTTACCGAGGGCGCAAGTACAATAACCCAACAGCTGATAAAAAACATGCTTGGGGCTTTCGACTCGGACTTTATTACAAAGCTGCAAGAACAGTACCTCGCGGTTAATCTTGAGCGTGACCTTACGGAATATTTTGAAGGCTGTAGGCTTAGTGCCAAAGAATTTATATTAGAGGCTTACCTCAACATAATCAACCTTGGGCGTTCCAACTACGGAGTGCAGGCTGCGGCGTTGTTCTATTACGGTATAGATGTTTGGGACCTCAACCTCGCGCAAGCGGCTACCATTGCCGCAATTACGCAAAACCCGTCACGTTTCCCGCCGGATATCAGGCCGGAAGCAAACTGGGGACGTGCACAACTTGTGCTTGACAACATGCTGCGCCTCGAATTTATAACAGAAGAAGAGCATTACGAGGCAATAAATTCTAATGTATTTGACACCATTGTACGTACAGAATCCGGCGATATCCGCCAAATAATTTCGGAATTTTCGTGTTTCCACGACGCGCTCTTGGACAGTGTACGTGACGACTTGGCGCGCGAGTTGCATATTTCGCCACAGGCGGCAAACAGCATGATCTTTGGCGGCGGTTTGCGCATTTACTCTACACAAGTTCCGGAACTGCAAGCTATTGTAGACCGGGTATTCCTAGACGAAAGCTACTGGCCGTCCTCGGATTTCTCGCTTGATCTGGAATTTCACTTCTCCATATACAACACCATCACCAATTTAACAAACCATTTCCATATAAACCATTCTGCCCGTACCATGGAAGAATTGGAAACATGGATGGAGCAAACCCTCGAATCCCATATGAACTTTGGTGACGAAATTGCAAGACAGCACGCATTGTTTACCCCACAGCCGCAGGCGGCATTTGTCCTGCTAGATCACCACACAGGTCATGTTGTAGCTATACGTGGCGTACGCGGCGAAAGAACCGCAAACCGTTCGTTTAACCGTGCAACACAAGCGACACGTTCCCCGGGTAGCCAATTAAAACCAATTGCAATATTTGGGCCTGCATTTGATCTTGGAATTATGCAGCCAGGTTCTATGATACAGGATATCCCGTTTAGCATGACAAGCGGCGGCAATACATGGACACCACGCAACTGGTGGGGGGCTCGCTTCGAGGGTGCGGTTACACCGCGTCGTGCGGTTTACCGTAGTATGAATGTGGTGTCTGCTCGTGCGGTTTCAGACAATACAATTGATAATCTTGGGCTCGAAACCATGTTCGATTACATGATGCGCATGGGCTTTACCACCCTTGTAGAAGGTATGGATGGCCCTGCGGTATCCCTTGGTGGTATGACCCACGGCGTACGATTGATAGAGCTTGCGGGTGCGTATGGCCTGTATGCCAACGGCGGGGCGTTCAACCGTCCGGTGCTGTACTCTCGCGTTGTGGGGCCAAATGGCCAAATCGTGTTGGAAAATCCAGTGAACCCAACTCAAGTAGTGCGCGATACAGCCGCATATTTGTTGCTTGACACCATGCGCGATACTATGAGACGCACTGGTGCGACCGGCCACAACATCAACTGGCACAATAATGCGGAAATGCGTCGCAATATCCCCATAGCAGGCAAAACAGGAACGTCTCAGAACAGACGTGATTTGGGCTTTTCTGGTAGTACACCATATTTTACCGCGTCAATTTGGATGGGTAACGACTCAGATGCACGCCTCACTTCGGGGGCGAGCGGCGCACATCTTATAGCGTGGCGCAGCATAATGCAAGAGGTGCATGAGAACCTTCCACCCGCACAGTTCGAACGCCCGGGTAGGCTTACCACTGCCCAAGTATGCCGCGATTCGGGACTGCGCCCCACATCCCTGTGTCATAGCGCGGGCCGAGTTCATTCGGATATTTTCGATACACGTTTTGCGCCAAGCAGAGATTGTAACGTACACCGTAGTGTAAGAGTGTGTGAGTATCATGGGCTCAGAGACTGTGATTATTGCCCTTCTTGGGCGTTTGTTAATAGAGTTGGCGTAGTGCGTGACGACCGGGTTACAGACCCCACGGCAGTTGTAAGCGACAGGGAAGCGGAAGTAGCGGTCGAAACAGATGAGGGGACGATATATGTATATGACCTAGGCCCCACCGATCCACCGCCAATACCGCCTGATGACGAGTATCCGCCTTCCACAGACACACCGTCGGCAGACGGTACTATACCGCCGACAGATATAGTACCGCCGCCTGCAGACACTCCCCCACCATCGTCGGAAACGCCGGGAGACGCACCTGCAGCACCAGCTAACCCACGGCGTCCGCAGGGCGAAGCGGTACCACCACCGGAAGATGACGAAGAAACCGACGCCGATGATATTTAACCACATTTCCGTCATGCCCAAGGAAGCCATAGAAGGGCTCAACCTTGGGCGCGGCGGTATATATGTAGACGGAACGCTTGGTGGTGGCGGGCATTCTAAGTTGATACTACAGCAGCTGCCGCCAAATAGCAGATTGATAGGAATAGACCGTGACGAAAACGCCATTGCCGCGGCCACTAAGTACATTGCCGTGTCTCCGCCATCATTTACACCAGTCCACGGTAATTTCCACAACATGCCGCAATTGCTGCAAGACATTGGCGTTCACACAATAGACGGTGTATTGCTAGACCTTGGTGTATCTTCCCATCAACTCGACACCCCACATAGGGGCTTCTCCTATCGTCACGACGGCCCGTTGGATATGCGAATGGACAAGCTATCGTCTCTAACCGCACACGAAATTGTCAACTCTTACACCGAGCGTGAACTGGCAGACTTAATCTTTACCTATGGAGAAGAACGCCACTCTCGCCGTATTGCCCGGGCAATATGCGTTGCCCGCACTGCGTCCAAAATAGAAACCACGGGCGAACTGGCCGCAATAATAGAAAAAACTATCCGCCAAAAATATGGCGACCCGCATCCAGCAATGCGTACATTCATGGCTATTCGCATAGCCGTAAACGATGAGCTATCACCCCTTGACGGAGTATTGCAGAACATAATCCAAAGCTTGAACCCCGGTGGGCGTATAGTGGTTATAACATTTCACTCCCTAGAAGACCGCATCGTAAAAACCACCTTTCAAAAGCTGGTATCCCCTTGCGAATGCCCACGAGATATCCCATATTGTGCATGTGGCAAAACGCCGTCACTACGCGTGATAACAAAAAAACCGCTAAAGCCTTCAGCGGAAGAATTAGCAAATAACAGCCGCGCCCATAGCGCGAAACTGCGAATAGCAGAAAAAGTTTAACCACATTTGACTACAACCGAGAAGGAGGGCAATTATGCAAACATCCGCAGCAAGAAAGCGTTACGAAGACTACGAACCGTCATACACTCGCGCAGCAGCACGCTCCGCCCCCCCCAAGCGAAAAGTAAAAAAGAAAAAACCATCCCTGCGCTCTCGCACTTTAAACAGTTCCAAAACTATGCCATCCGTAGTACGGCGCGGCAATATTGTATTTGTTATGGAAAACAAATCCGCACAGTATAGATTGCCAGGGGCGTTAATTGTTTCCACTTTATTGGTATTTATTTGCGCTATGGTAATTGTCCTTACTCATGCCCAACTTACCAATGTGGATCGCCAGATAGCTTCGGCACGGCGCGATATACAAGAAGTCCGCGACAGCAGCACCGCAATTAGCACGCAAATTGGTGTACGCTACTCCTTAGACGAAATCGCGTATATAGCATTTACAGAATTTAACATGACGCCGCCGGATCCTGCTCAAATTATAGACATCGATGTACCACGTCTCAGCCACGTTGTGCTTAGCACGTCGGATAATTTGCTTAGTCATGATAGCTATTTTTGGTCGGATATGAGGATATTTATAGCCGGTATATTGGATAGGATTTTCGGGGGATAGAGTAGCCATAGAAAGGGGCACTAACAAATGAGACAAAAAAAACCTTCTATGAAAACAAAGCGGGACAACCACGCCAAGTTTGTAGGGATACTTTTAACCTTGATGCTGGTAGCGCTTGTCGGACGCATATATTACTACCAAAGTGTTTGGGGCGAAGAATACGCTATTTTGGCCGCACGCCAACAGCATTCGCGTATGGCAGACATGGTGTCAACTATCATTCCGCCCTTGCGTGGCAATATCTATGACAGAAACATGCAGCCCATAGTAAGCACCGTCCCTGTATTTGATATATTTATAGACGCCAACCGCCTGCACCGAGCCCGTGGCACCCCGGCTGGCGGCGCAGACCTGGAAGCAACCATGGATGCGCTAAACAGATATTTGGACGTTTCCAACGTAGCTTTGGTTGGATATATGGAGCTTGACAGAACTACCGGGCAGCTTTTGCGCCCTACCTACCATCGTATTGTAGCTCGCGGTGTAGAAGCGGACATAGCGTTCTATCTGCAGGATAACTTTGCCCATGTCCATGCAACACAGCAGTCCCGCCGTGTATATCACGACCCTACTTTTGCGCCGCAGATAGTAGGCTTTAGACGTGGCGATGCCATCCTTGGGCTTGAGTCTTTATACGATATAGAGCTTTCTGGTACACCGGGCAGAGTTTTTATGACTCTTGGCGAAATTGAGGAAATTCCGGTGCGCAACGGACATTCCCTTGTTCTTACATTGGATACAGATATCCAACGTGCCGCGCAAAATGCTGTGGATCGGGCATACAGTCAAATTACCACTCGCGATTTTGTTGCTATGGTAGTAATTGACCCCTTCACGGGCGAGATTTTGGCAATGGCGCAAGCACCAACATTTTCCATTGCACATCCCTTTGACCCAGACTATATTACAGACACGGCACTACAGGAACACTGGGGCTATCTGACAGAAAACCAGCAGGAGCTCGAGATGCAGCGTATGTGGAACAATTTCCATATGACATACTCCTACGAGCCGGGCTCTACATTTAAACCGGTTGTTATGGCTGCGGCGATGGAAGAAGGGGTTCTTACTCCAAACTGTGTATTTTATTGTGATCGTGTAAAATATATCGCAGGTGAACCGATTTTTTGCTGGGCGCGGCATGGCCGTTTGACATTAACAGAGGCATTGTATCGATCTTGCAATATCGCTATGATTTACATTAACCAAAGGCTTGGTGTTGACGCGTTCTACCGCTATAGGGGCTACTTTGGCTTTGGCGAAAGAACAGGAATTGACCTGCCAGCAGAACTATGCGTTTCTCACCCGTCCGTTATGTATACGCGCAGAAATTTAGGACAAGTGGAAATGGCAACCAGCTCTATGGGGCAGGGATTTAATACCACCACAATCCAGATGATAACCGCATACGCCGCTCTTATAAACGGCGGTACCATGTTGGAACCATTTGTTGTTTCACATATGGTGGATGCTTATGGTAATATTGTTTTTGAACGGGAGCCTACAGAGGCGCGTCGCGTACTGTCACCCGGCACGTCTGATTTTATTCGCTGGGAAATGCAATACGTTGTTTCTTCCGATAACGGAACGGGACGTCATGCCCGTGTACCTGGGCATCTTACCGGCGGTAAAACAGGGACGGGCCAGCACGGTGTACGTGCCGACAACATAAATCACTTAACATATGTGGCGTACTTGCCTGTGGATAACCCGCAGTTTTTGGCATTGATGGTAGTAGGCCCCGTGGATGGCAGTATGTATTCAGGTGCGGGTGCCATAGTCGGCCCGCGAATGGCACGCTTTTTTGAAGAAGTTATCGAAGTAAGAGGAATGCAGCCCGAAGGCGAATACGCCGCGGAACTTTGGCGCGAACATACCGCGCCTACACAGCTAATGCCAGACTATCGCGGAATGAATCTTGTAGAGGCTTCGCGAGATTTAAGCTTGCGTGGTGACGGTGGTTTTGCCGTGGTAGGCGAAGGCACAATAATAGAATCTACTATACCGCCACCGGGTAGCCCCATGCCCCAAACTTCGCCAGTATTCTTTAACATGCAGTACGGTACCCGTCTGGAAGGCCAGATGGTACTCGTGCCCAGTGTTATAGGCCTTACGATACAACAAGCAAATTCGGCACTGCGCGATGCCGGTCTGCCGCCGATTACAATAAGCAGCCTCGCGTCCCAGCTTAACTTAGACGTAACCCAAGCAAGAACCACCGGCCGCCTTACAGAAGCGGAATTGGCTGCTCATGCAGAAGCGGGAACGGCTCCGCCACCAGTGATATATACTGTGTACCAGCAGTTTCCATCTGCCGGGACAGAGGTAGAGCGTGGGACCACGGTTATGTTACGGGCTAGGTAGTTTGTATATCATGTGATAGAAATCCAGAAAGCCCCGTCGTTTTAAATCAAATGGCGGGGCTTTAATTTAAATGCATAAATATTCACATCAAATGCCCAACGAGTCAACCTCTTTGGCTAAAATTGGCATTGTTGCATTTTGTTGAAAAATTTATGCTTATGATGTATACTTGTGTTGATATTTGGATGTGTCTAATAGTCTACAACTCTGCATTAGTTGTCTGCAATTAGACTTGTACATGTATAATCATTTGCAGTAACAGCTATGCGGCATTGCCAATACATATTACAATCGTTAGTTCGATGGATGCGATTGCCTGTGCGCTCAGTCCTTCTTGCTAAAGTATATAAAAATACTTCTAGCGTCATAAGATGTCGTATGGCGTAGCTATGCCTTAAGAAAGGAGATGCTATGGAGCGTTGGTTTGTCCTATTTGTTAGGACAAGTATGGAAGTTGCTGCGGTCGACTATTTAAAAAGTCAGTTAGATTTCAGCAAGTATCAGCCATTTGTCCTAACTAAGGAATTCTTTTTTTGGGATAAAGGTATACCGGTTTTGTTTAAGAAACTCTTGTTTCCGAGTTATGTAATAGTAAAAACAAGTTGCGAGTCAACTGTTGTTTTGGCTGATCTAAAGCCTATACTCAAAAATCATAGGGATGTAATTTATAAAATTTTAGCTTATGATAACAGCGAATGCAAAAATATCATGCTGTATAAATCCGAGCAAACCATGTGGGCATCACTGGTAGACTCGGATTTTTGTATTACTGCTTCGGAAGGAAAGCTGGATGATGGTAAATTAAAAATTATTTCCGGCCCCTTGTTGGGGAAAGAACATCGGCTAAAGACGGTAAATAAATATAAGCGCAAGGCTATTATTGATGTTGAGTTTGCGGGGGAGCTTATTGAAATTAGCGTTGCTCTAAAATTGTCAAAATAGGGGTTAAGTTGACAGGAAATGCTGGTTATTTGTCAAAATAAAAATATAACTTAGGAGGGCAACTATGAAGCCCAGCATAGCAAAAATACTTGGTAAGTCTTTCGATAAAATAATGACTGGTTGGCTTTATACATTGACTACATCCATCGAGCGTACAGTAACGTTCTATTATCTTGATGAGAACGATAGTTGGCAAAACATAAATGAAATAAGGGAATACAAATATCAGCCTACCATTTGTAGTATTTTGCGCAGCAGTGAAGAAGGACTTGCAGAATGTCGAGAACACGACAAAAAAATTGTAAACTACTCGCGCGCACATCATTATGGCGCAGAATTAAATCCTGCTTTTGCTTCAACTAAATATACTTTAAGTTGTGGAACCACAATCAACTATGAAGTATTTGAATGCGATGTACTTAAACTTACAGGCTGGTTAATGCCCGTTATATTGGATGATATCTGGCTTGGCGCATTTACTACAGGGCAGATACTAACCAAAGAAAACGAAAAAGCTGTTAAGCAGGAGCTTAAAAGACGCTCGATGAATACCAAAGATGGTGCTTTGTCGCCGCCAACAGAAGAACAAGCCCATGGATTTTTTACAGGGATAAAAGCTTTTGTTGATTATGTAAAAGACCAACTGGAAGATTCTAAAACTCTTTATATCAAGGATGTTAACGCTGAAATAGAGCCCTATCTGCGAGGACAGATATACCATTCCGACCCCCTTCAAATACACTCTGAAAACGTTGCAGTACAAGAATATATGGCAATAATTCATAGTTTTAAAGTAAATCGCACTAATTTCTTCGAAAGCATGATTATTGCACATAAATATCTTGGCTTAGAAAAACTTCATGTGTTTAAACCAAAAAGTAATAGTATAGAGTTTGATGATTTAACTGATATACCAGGTGCGGTGTTAGAGATGGAAACTTTAAACGATGAAACAGCAGCAGATCGTACTCGGCCATTTATCACATGCAGCTATAGTATACTTCAGGAAACATTGCATGAGCATTTTGTTGCAGTCCATCAAGAAACAATGCTTGAGGTAATGCTTGATGACCCTGCGCAAATTAGAGCAGTAATGGCACAGCCTGAATCAGACCTGCCGGACTTCACAAACGCGATATTGTTTGCTTATGCTAATAACAAGCACACAAAGTCTCCTGTAGTATATATATTATTTTTCCACAATGCGCAGGAAAAGACATGGGCAATAAATAGCCAAATTGAAAAAGTTTTACAGTACGCAAGCTCAATATATCTTACAACATGGTATGCTATTTTTGCAGATTACCACAGATGTTTAAACAATGTAATGACTCAGTTTGTAAGCCATGAATTGAGCAATACAGTGCAGGGAATGAAGGTAGAAATTCTTAATCTTGCAGAAAAATACGAAGTTGTTTATAAGTATAATCTAACCCGCCATAAAATGGCAAGAGAATTGTTAACCAGCGTGGATGAGCTATTAGAGGATTTAGGCAATTACATACAAGGGGCAAACAGGTATAACGACCTGCTATCCCTAATAAGCGGCATGACAGACAGCACTCTGCTTAGCCGTAAGCCGGAATACAGTAAGTTTTATCCAAATTATACCCTTTATAGGCTTGTGGACACTTTCGAACCTATGTTTAAAGACAGAGACAGGCAAGTTATACGCCCAGCCACACTTATGGACTCACATACACACATACAAATGTATGCAGACGTAAAGCTGTTTCAAATGATTGCAACAAACTTAATCAACAATGCATGTAAATACAGCCACGAGCATACCAGAACTTTTGTAAACTGCGGGTATGTAAAGGAAGATAATATTTACAGGTTTAGTGTAACCAGTTTTGGCGAGCCGCTTTCTGAAGAAACTTGCCGCCGCATTTTTGATATGGGATATAGAACAGATGATGCAAAAAAAATTGGACTTGGGATGGGCATTGGCTTGTTTCTGGTCAAACGTTTTGCAGAGTTACATGGCGGCAAAGCCTATGTAGAAAGTGAAAAAATATGCGACAAACATATTTCTTATTTACGAATGTTATTTCTGCTGCCGGATTCGGGTAGCAGTATATTTCCGCAAGATAAGTTAGACAACTACTATAAAGTGTGGGGAGACTATCGAAATAAATACTCTACTACTTACACAAGGTCATTTTTCAGAGGAAGCGAAAACCGACAAATTCGATATATAAAACGATTTATCGATTATCCCACTGCACAAAACACATTTGTCGTAGAATTTCCACATAAATAAGGAGGCTTGCATGAATATCTTACTGCTGGAAGATAACTTTGACGCTGCAAAAATAAAGGATTTCTTGGAATCTCAAAAATACACCGTATACCGTGCAAAAAACATAATAGAGGCAGAGGACTTATTAGAGTCTGATGTATATTTTGATATTGCAATAATCGATTTGGATATGGATAAACGCTACCTTGAACCAGAACTACTAAGTGGTGCAGAAGACCAATACGCCGGTTGGATATTTTGCAGACACTATTTATTTAAAGACCCTAAACCTATTAAAAAAATAATAATATTAAGTGCTTTAGCAAAACATTTTAAAGAAACAGTCTCGAGCAAAGAAGTCGAAGGCATAACAATTATTAATAAGCAGGATGTAAACAATCTTGAGCAAGTATGTGTAGCACTAAAGTCTATTTAAATTCTAAGCAAAAAGGGTGCTGTTAATGAATATTGCAAAGCAGAATAACCAAAACACTACCGCAAGCGCACAAGCACATTGCGGAAAAGGTAATTCTTGCATTAACATATCCAAGCCATGCAGCATAGAAGACCACCTGGCCGCCTTAGCACAGCAAAGCGAAATGGCTCAGGTATTATTCGGCATATGGATCGGTGATAAGCTGCGGATGTCAAAAATGCTTAGCCTTATTTCAAGTCCGCCTTTTCAAACATTTAGCGACCATGGTGCAGGGCATTCGGAAATGATCCTGTCTATTATGACGCGGATATTAGGCGACAGGCTGTGTCTTTTGGGTGCTACTGATACTTGGATGTTGTTGCAGGTAGCTTACAGACATGATTTGGGCATGTATGTCGAATACAAAGATATACAACAGGCATTGCTTTCTTCTGGGTTTGTGCAGTGCTTAAAAAAGAGTTTGTACGATAGCAAGGAAGATGTAGTAATAGCGGCAAAACATGTTAACGCACAACTGGATGAGTTAAAACTGCGCTACGAAAACTTAGGCGACACAACAAAACTACAACCTGATTTAACCAGACATCTAATGATAATTTTGGCAAGATTTTTTAGAGAAGGACATGCGGAGCGTTCCAAAAAAATGTTAATAACCGAGATGGAAGAAGCCGTAGACCACCTTGTTCCAATGAGAATTTGGAGATTGGTTGCTGATATATGTGCCGGACATAGTGGCGGGAAAACCACAGAAGACGCGTTAAAACTTCCTTACAAAGAAATGGGACTTGATAATGATGAAATACATCCACGTCTACTACAAGTACTACTACGTTTAGGTGATACATTGGATTTAGACAACAATCGTTTCAATAATTATCAACTGGCACAATGGGGAATAGAGAGGGATGCCCCTTTTGAGGCACAGGCGCATATTAGAAAGCATAAATCCCTTATACATATACATGTGGACGCACTTAATATTTCATTAAAAGCACGCATAAATTACCCCGACACAAAGCGTCCCGCATCTAGTGAAATAATGCCTGATCAGGAATACAGGAAAAGGATAGAAGAAAAAAAACAGCTTTTTCAATTTGAAAGCTATAGTGCCAATAGAGTACGAAGAGAACTTCTTTCTGAAGAGCAAAAACTTACTGAAAAAATATTTGAACTAGAGAAGCAACGGCAATATGATTATAAAGTTTCCCAAATAAAATGTGCAGCTTCTCGCTTAGTTGGGCGGTATATGGCAGAAGTTAAGGAAGAACTTGCTTTTTTTGCAGTAAATTGGCAAGACATTGTACCCAAGTATTTTAGTGGCTCTGCCCCAAAGTTTAATGGAAGCGACAGTGGCATTTGGTGGAGTACAAAAAGATTAGATGAAGAAATTGTAGATTTGCAGTATTCTATAAGCCATCAGCGTGCTTCAGACATAATGCAGGGTGCAAGCCTATATGGTGATATGGATTTTAACAGTAATCTTTTTGGCATAAAATACTACCACAAACTAATCTTCCTACGAGAGTTTGTACAAAACGGCATGGATGCCATGAAAATGCAGCTTTTTAAAAATATAAAAGATAAGCGGTACGGAACATACGAAGACCTAGCAGAGAAGAATCCCAAAGACTGGAAGCTGTTTGACGTGCTGGAGATTGTTACAGCACTAAAACATTTTGCAATGACAATAGAAGTGCACTACCGCTTGCAAGACAGTACATTGGTTTTTTGTATAATAGATAATGGATGCGGTATCGATAAAACCACCATGCAGCAGATGAAGGAGGTTGGTGCAAAGCAACCGGCGGATGTGTTAGCGGAAGTTGCAAGCATGCCGGAGTGGTTAAGACCTAACGGTGCTTTTGGTATTGGCATGCAGTCTGTTTATGCTGTAACAAAACAGTTTACAGGCGTATCTCAGGCGTATACAGACCAAAAAAAACATATCCTAATGTTTGAGTATAACAAAGACGGCGGGACATTGTTTGCAGAAGAAATGGTAGATGGAGATGAAATTGAAAACAGCCGTTACGAAAAATACAAGTATGGTACAATGTTTGAAGTCGAAATCCCTCGAAAACTTATTGTCGACGATCACATTTTTGAAGGAGTAACTCCGTTCGAATACAATATAACCACTGTGTTTAAAGAAATTAAGGAAAAGGTAGAACTATTTCTTGGGCGAGACTTTTTCCCTCTGCATTTGAGGTTTTATGTAGATGATGTGGAAGTGACAGGAGATCGTGAGTTAAAGGCAGAGTACAAGAGTGCTTTTGACCACATATATAAAATGTATAAAAACGATCGCTGCAGCTTCGAAAACAAGCAAAGCATTACATGTCTTGTTAACGAAAATGGAAATGCAGGCAATATCGATAGCAGCAAAGATATAATACTTACCTACAACAAACAACAGAATATGCTTGTAGAGATAAAATTTACCGAACGTCCGGCTACCAAGTACAGCTATCGTGGACTTTTTGTGCCGGAAGTCGAAAATACGGGTATATTTTTATATCCGGGGTGTGAACTTATGGTACACCATTGGGGTGGTAGTGCAGAGGACACCTTGGTTGTAAGCAGAAACAAACTCATTACTGCCGCCAAGCCACATGTATATCAGGCAATAACTGCTTCCGTGGACGAGGCTCTTGGAATATTTGCTAACTTTTTAAAAGAAAAAGCGGAGTTAGATAAATCGGAGTTATATGTTCCGAAAAATGTAACCGGCTTTATTGAGGCATTATTTCACTACAATGTTCGCGCAACCAACTACGCAATATCCACCACACAAAATCTTGTTGATTTTGGTACTATTTATAAGCTGTTGGAAAACAGCTTAACCGGTACCCATAGTGGGTTATATATACATTCTTCGCCAGACGACGAGAGAGAATCCTATATTAGAGCTGATAAAGTGCCTGACACACAAATATATAAAAGTTCATTCACCAATTTATGGTATATACAAAGCAGGGTGAAAAATGTATGTAAGGATATGCCTCTCTTTTACTGCTTTAGTAACGAACCCACAAATGGTGGTTTTATACTGTATGACAACCATATACAATGCTTGTTTGCGCAGCAAGCCAATATTTGTATAAGTGAGATTACATTATGTACTCTTACCGTCAATAAATATCCACATTGGTTATACAGATTAAGTGATGCTGCTGTGGATGAGATAAAGGCCACTGACGACACGCAACATAAAATTATTATCCACGCATTAACATCTGCACTTGGTAATGTAAATGGAGATAAAACCCATTCCACAAAAACTGTAAAATCTTGGCGGTTTGATTATCCTCTACAAGGATTTTTGGAAGGGCGAATTGTTGTCCCTGGGTTTGAGATATTTAGAGGACTTAATGTGCGCACACTTCCTATGTTTAACGACACCTTTAACGAACCATCTGTGCTTACTCAATTGGGCAACTATTTTATATGGCCATTTTCTAATGAGCAACTTGAAAGCATAAAAAGTTGGGTACAGGATACATATAAGAAGCTAAAATGTCCAAAAGAGACTGATAAGTTAAAGCATCCAGACTTTACTTATCTAAAAAACTGCAAAACTATTGCAGAAGGATTGAGTAAAGACAATCAGGATTACAGTGCCTTGATTTCTTTTGTAGCCGATAATTTATCTTCGGATATACGAGAACCGTTGCGCAAATCAGCTCAACTCGATTACGCCGCAAGAAAAGCGTTAGAAGAAGAAATTCGAAACCGCTACGAAAATATAATCCTAAAAATTTTGTGGCCTGCTTATATATATGATTTTTTTATTCCATCGTAAGCTGAAGAGAAATTTATAGTCAATTGAATCTAAAACCGTCCATTGTGGCACAGTAATTTTTCTGCAATCCAAGGAACGCTAGAAAATTGCAAACCACAGTGGGCGGTTTTGGGTTTAATTGACTATAATTGAACGGCATAAATATTTACATTGGATGCTTAACAACACCGCCACGATCTATAGCCGCTCGTTTGTGCAGTGCTAGCTGCGACTGCACGGCAGTCTTTCCTCTACGAGAAGGGCGCTCATATGTGCCGTCGGGGTTTGCTATGCGGCGTTTTACATTATCACTTAAAGAGATATCCATTATGGTTATGATCTCTTCCTGGAGTTCGGGGTTTTCTATGGGAAACATTACCTCTACCCTGCGGCTGAGGTTACGCGTCATCCAATCTGCACTGGCAAGGAATACCTTTGGAGCACCGTCATTTTCGAAAATATAAATACGGCTATGCTCCAGATACCTATCTACTATGCTTGACACTTCGATATTCTCACTTACATCGGGTATGCCCGGCTTTAGACGGCAAGTTCCCCGTACCAACAAGCGAATTTTAACCCCAGCCTGCGATGCTTTGTACAGGCTCTCAATAATAACAACATCCGTGAGGGCGTTCATTTTTGCGGTAATAGCGGCGGGCTTGCCCTCTTGGGCGTTTTTTGTCTCCTGCTCGATTAGCTTTTCGAATGTGCTGCGCAAGGTCATGGGAGCTACAGCAAATTTTTGCCAGTGGGTGGCTTTTACATAGCCGGTTAGCACGTTAAATAGTTCGGACGCGTCCTGCCCAAAGGCTTCGCTACAAGTAAAAAGCCCGACATCGGTGTAAACTTTAGCAGTGGCCTCGTTGTAATTGCCTGTGCCAAGGTGTATATAGCGACGGATGTCTTTCTTCTCCCGCCGCACTACAAGGCATACCTTGCAGTGGGTCTTTAAGCCAGCTAAGCCATATACCACATGCACACCAGATTTTTCCATTAATCTTGCCCAGTTAATATTATTTTCCTCATCGAAACGAGCTTTTAACTCTACAAGTACGGTTACTTGCTTGCCGTTTTCTGCCGCCTGTATAAGCGCGCGCACTATGGGTGACTGCCCGCTTACGCGATATAATGTTTGTTTTATTGCCAATACATTGGGGTCTGCTGCGGCTTCTTTTACAAAACGTGTTACGCAATCGAAGCTCATGTACGGGTGGTGCACCAGTACGTCACGCTTACGTATTACGTCAAACATGCTTTCGCCACCAGCAAATTCTGCCACGGGGCTTGGAACGTCCAGCTTGTAGCGCAAATGATCAAACTCTTCTTTCATGGAGAAGTTCATCCATGTATTAAAGTCCGGCGGGCCTTTTATTTCGTAAAGTTTGTCCTCGGTTACGCCCAGGGCTTTTTTTATTAACGTCATGCCAGGCTTGCTCATGCCTTTTGTTACTTCTATACGAACGGGGTCGCCCCAGCGGCGGCCTTTTATAGAGCGAGTTACCTCGTCCAGCAGGTCGTCTATATCTTCTTCATCTATATCAAGGTCGGAGTTGCGAGTCACACGCAATAGGGATGTGCGCGTTACCGTGTAGCCCATAAACAGACGGCTTATATGCTCTAGCAAGATGTTTTCCAACAAAATAAAATGATGTGCGGTTTTGTCTTCCGTTTTTACCGAGACAATGCGCGGCACTACCGTGGGTACTGGCACCACAGCATATCGCGCACCTTTATTAGATTTTTCCGAAATGTGCCAGCGTGCCTCTTTTACATCCCATTCTACCGTGCGTACAGGGGTTGCCTCTTCGTCTGGGGCAAGCTCTACAAAAATGTTTACAGTGCGGTTATTGAGTGTTGGAAAAGGGCGGCTTTGATCTATTGCCATGGGGGTTAATACTTGGTATAAGACTTTGTTGAAATATGTGTCCACTTGGTTTTTTTGCGCATCTGTTAGCCCAGAATATGTGAGAAAGCGGATGTTTTCCTTTTCCATTGCGGGTATCAGGCTTTTGGTGAAGCAGGAGTACTGACGCTGCACCATTTCGTGTACGCGTTTGGATATTGCCGCAAGCTGCTCTTTGGGTGTCATACCGGCGGGGTCTGTGATTTCGCTACGCATGAGAGATGAAACGCGCACCATAAAAAATTCGTCCAAGTTGGAAGCGGAAATTGCCAAAAATTTTAGCCGCTCCATTATTGGATTGGTCTTGTCTTGTGCTTCTTCTAAAACGCGTTCGTTAAATTCCAGCCAGCTTAGTTCACGGTTGGTGTATAAGATTGGGTCGGTTAGGTTCATTGGGGTGCCTCCGCTTCTTTATATATAGAATCACTTTCCTTTGGGGGCGGCGATGTTTTTCTGTATGTGTTTGTAATTATCATTCCCACAACTATAATAATTCCCCCAACAATCGCTAATGGAGGCAATCTTTCTCCAAGCCAAAAAAAGGCAAAAATAGATGCTAAAAACGGTATGGGGTACATAAAGCTGGTGGCATAAACCGTCTTTTCTACTTTGGAAAGAGCATACGCCCAAAGAAAATACGCCAACGCCGCGGGGAATAGCCCTAAATATACCACCAACATATTAACGCGCATTGGCGCATAGGGGAATTCTCGTATCAGATGCGGGAAGAAAATGAACATGAACAAGGTGCCAATTATAACAGTATAGGAAGTTGCCTGCGTTACGGTGTATTTTTTTAGGATTTTCTTTTGAATGATATTGTAGGAACTGGTAAGAATGGCAGCCGACAAAAGCAGTACGATTCCCCAGTTAAATTGCATGTCTGTCACTTGTGTGGTTGCGATTAAAACAATACCGCCAAAACTGATAAGCACTCCAAGCCAAATTATCGGCCCGGCTTTCTCTTTTAGGAAAATAACGGACAGTATTAGCGTAAGTACCGGCGAGGCGGCAATAATAAAGCCGCTAATGCCCGAGTATACCATTGCCGCGCCCGTGTTAAACGCCCACATATAAAGGAACAAACCCGTTAAGCCTGAACCGATAAAAATAGGCAAATCGCGCTTATGGGGAAGTGGAACCTTTTTTATAATACAATAGACCAGCAGCACCGCCGACGCAACGAGAAACCGAAACAGCATTAACGCCTCGGGCGAATAGTAGTTTAAAACATCTCTTACCGCCGGGAATGCCGACGACCACAAAAGAGCGGTAGCGGCGGCGGCTATGTATGGTAGGGATTTCATATGTGGCTCCTTGCGTTATGTATTCTAAAGATTATATCCAAGGATTGCGGTTATGGCAACAAAAGTTGCGTTGCTACAATAATTGTGCTACAATACGCGTTGCAGTTTATCCCCAAAAGAAAGGATGGTGAAATGATGAAAGCGGCTATCCATCCGAAATATTATGATGCACAAGTACGATGCAACTGCGGCAATGAGTTTGTAGCGGGCTCTACACAGGAGAAAATAACTGTAGAGGTCTGTGGCAAATGCCATCCTTACTACACGGGCAGTCAAAAACTTCTTCTTGAGGCCGGTGGACGTGTTGAACGGTTTAAGAAAAAATATAACCGCGATTAGTATTTTAAACGGGGCAGTCTTGCTGAAAAAAGCAAGGTTGCCCCGTTTTTGTACCTTTCGTATGGGCGACTAGTAGTCGCTCAAGGTTCGCACATTTTTTAGATAGAAGCCCTATACTATGGTGGAACATCCAACAAATTACCCGGCGTGAGGGCAACTTGAGCCACAACGGCCACGCTGCCCACATGTTGACGCATGAGTGCGTTTAACATATGCAGGCGGGGCTTTGAATAGCGTTTCTAGTTCAAGAGAGCCGCAATTTGGGCAAGGGATGTTGTTTTTTGCTTTTTCTGCCATTGTGGCATGGATGTTGTGCTCTTGGTTGCACTTGCGGCAGAGTAGATCGTAGTTTGGCATGGGGTCACCTCTTTTTTTTATTATACTTTACAGTCCCTGAATTATCAATTTCAATTTTGGATATTGCGGTTTAGCAAATCTTTTACTGCCGCAATATTATTATTGATAACAATGGTATGGGGGTGCCCTAAGCCCAGTACCTGTTCATAGAAGCATCGACAAAACCAACAATGGTTTGTTTCTTTCTTCGGTTGTTACATTTTACCACCCGTATATATGCTGTACAATTTAGGAAATCCCATACATACTGATGTTGTGTGCAGGTTACCCCACACTGGTGAACAAGCAGCGGCCAAATTTACAAAAACCACAGGCTCAACCACCATTACCGCGCGCGGTGTTACCTTGCAACAGTGCCATCACCATAATATAAACTTGACATATCCATCCGATAAGCCACTAAACAGCTATCAAGGTAAACACATGCGTTTCAGAGCCAGATTGCCGCATGAACGAAGCGATCGTTTGTCGTTAGAGCTGGGTGGGAGCAGTGGTTACAAGAGGGATGTCTCGCAACTTGCAAGTAGTATACATTAGGTAGCGGGACAAAGCAATGTGACGCATTTCTAGTATTTTGTCAAATTCCAACGCACGGAAATAACTAGCGAGATAACCACCCTCTATTTCCGGTTAAGCACCCAAACAGACACCGCAAGCCCACCTACACACCATGCAATAACCTTCGCGACCGAAAATATGCTAACCTCAAATACAGACCCGGCCAATGCGGCACGCATTATTTCTGCCATGCTTTCTATAGGCAGTACGCGATGCACTATTTGCAGCCACGTAGGCAGCCTATCCGCGGGAAAGTTTATTGGAGAAAACATTAGAGCCGCAAACGCCAGTACCTGTGATATTGTCATTGCGGGGCCAGCGGGCAGTGCGAAGGAATAGCCATATCCCACCACAATGCAGGTAAGTACCACCAGCAAGTACGCAGGTAACGCCCAAATGGAAATTTCAAAGCCCGGGCCAAACATAAAATGGGTCACGACCAGTGCAATAATAATGCCAGGGATGGTTGCAAGCGTCCAAATAGTAGCATCCGCAAGAATAATTGCTACACGGTTTACGGGAAGAGTCCGCAAGAATTCTGTGTAGCCAGCGGATTTTGCGCTTACGTTTTGTGTTGGCAAAAGCACGAGGCCAGTCATTATGCAAACGATGGTAGGGGCTGCTGTTGCTAAAAAGAGGGTTGTGTACCCATCTGGGTCGCCGTGGATGTAGGTGAATCCGATGGCAACGCCTAATGAGATGATCACCATTATCATAGTTACGAAAACGGATATAAAGCCCGCTTGGCGGAAAAACTGTAATTTTAAAACATGCTTGTAGCTTGCTGAAATGCTCATTTTATCTGCTCCTTTGGATTTTAGATAGGGGTTATGCGGCAGTTTAGTATTACCCTGCCTTGCCGGTCAACTTTACATAGGCATCTTCAAGCGTAGACTCAGACAGACCGTAGTCGTAAATCGTGCCGCGCTCCACTTGCGCCCTCGCCCAGTCTATGCCTTCGTGCAATTGCTCCTTTGCAATGGCGAAGGCTTTTTTCTCGTTCAACGCGAAGGGTGCCCCTGCCCATGTGGGCAGTCCCGCGGTATCAAACGTACTTGCAGGCGAAAACTCCAGCCTCAGATCGCGCTCGCCTACACCGCGTATTTCACCAACGGTGCCTTCGCGAATTATTTTGCCGTGATGCATTATTACAACGCGGTCTACCACACTTTCCGCTTCGTTTACGTTGTGGGTTACAAGCATTACGCCGCGTCCTTGGCTGGTCAGCTTTTTTATTTCGCTCCACAAATATCGTCTGCGTACGGGGTCGACATCGTTGGTTGGCTCATCCAAAATTATCACCTGCTTGGCCGCGATAACCGCCATGCAAAACGCCATTAGCCGCTTTACCCCGCCGGAGAGAGTTATGCTTTCTTTGTTCGCCCATTCCATTATGTCAAGTGCCTCGAACAGCCGCAATGCTTCGGCTTTAACTTCCGATGGCTTTCCGCCACGCATTTGCCCCATTATCATTACAGCGTTCATAGGCGAAAGTTCGCCCAGTGCAAGTTGTGACTGCGGCTGCACCGCGCATAAGTATCGGCCGATGCCGGGGTTGGCCGTGACAGACTGCCCGAGAACAGAAATTTCGCCCTTTGTAGGGGTTACAAGTCCCATGATTTGGTTGACAAGCGTAGTCTTGCCCGCGCCGTTGTGTCCTAGCAGACCCATTATTTCTCCTTGGTTAACATTTAGGGAAATATTGTCGTTAGCGATTGTGTTTCCTTTGCGGGAAGAATATATTTTTGTGAGATTATCAATTTTTATCATTGTCGGTTACCTTTCCTCATCTTGCTTTTGTAATTTCTTAAACCATTCGATATTAAATTTTACCAGCTCTATGCCATAGTGCAGTGTCGCAGTTGAATAAAATGCCATGTCGTCAAATTTTCCAATAACATCAGAAAAATAGTCCCGCTCCGCTTCCCACATCTCGAATAGCTGCTTTTTTTGCTGCTCGAAGTTTTCATGGTTTTCTCGCGAGGCATCTATAGTTGCTTGCAATTCTTCCAGAAACGGCAGTTCCATTTCAAGTTGTGCAATGGTTTCTGCGAGCACGCGCACGCGCTCTTCTTTAGGCAGCACTCCCATGAAGAAAATCTTACCGAATTCCATGTTCTTGGCTTCCGAAACATTCGCCGGGGTTTTTAGCCATTCGAAAAGTGCCTCTCGCCCTTTGTCGGTTATGGCGTATTGCTTTTTGTTGACGCTTCTTTCCACAAATTCCGAAAATACAACCATTTCGTCTGCCAACAGCTTTTTTATTGCGGATTGAATTGCACCCAAGCTATCGCTGCATACATCTTTAAAGTTTTGACGGATTATTGCGCGGATCTCGTAAACCGTAAGTTTTTTTTGCATTAGTAGGCCTAAGATTAGTTTGTTCATGTTTTATCCTCCTTGGTTGTAAAGCCGATAGCAATAGAGTTGTACCGAAATGAAAGAGGGCGAGCGAAAATGTTTCGGAATACGGGAGCATTTTCGCTCGCCAATTCCAATTTCGGTACAACTCTAATGAGCTCTTATTGCCGTCGGCTTTTCGTTGTGTACCTAATAGTAATATATCGAAAAGGTTTTGTCAATAGGTAAAAAAAATAATGCGTTAGCATTATTTTTTTCGGGTTCTCCTTTTATTGGAACAAAAGACTGTAACTTACAAAAAAAGTTGTTCACCTAAATGCCGCAAGCAACCCTTTAAGAGTAGGCTTGGCTCCATACATTAGCGTACCCATGCGATAAATCTTGGCCGCGGCCCACGAGATTATCCCAATGGTAACAACCAGCATCGCAATAGAAATCACAATTTCCCAGCTTGCCGCAGTACCCATACAAATGCGGACAAACATCACAAACGGCGCAAAAAACGGTATATGCGACATAGCTGTAACCCAACCCGCGCCGGGCATATTCATACCTATTATACTGGAGATATAACCTGCCACAAGCAGCAATTGTGGCAACTGCCCTATGCTGGTAGCGTCTTCTTGACGGCTGGTGGTGGAAGCAAGTGCGGCATAAATATAAGAATACAGTACAAAGCCCAATAGGAAGAAAACTACCAAAAATACCAGTAGCTCCGGTCTCAAAACCACCACAAACATGTCTTCCATGCCATAAGTTATAAGAGCCGTGCCACGCATACTAATAAACGCCGCACCTACCATTAGCAAAAGTTGCAGCAATATTGCCCCCCCCACGCCCAGCACCTTACCATTAAGCAATTTTGAGGGTGGGCAGGATGTTATTAATATTTCCATAGTTTTGGTGGATTTTTCGCGAACAACAGTGGTAAGCAAATGAGCTCCACCCATAAGCAAGCCAAGGTATAACACAAATGTCATGGCATACGCATAAATGAAATTTTCGAAAAACACACCTGCTACGTCCGCCCCTGCCACACCAATGGTTAGAATTTCTCCGATTGGAGCGGTATTTAGAATTTTGGTGGCTTGCTCTTCGGCAATGCCAAGTTCCGCAAACTGGTCAATCCTATGGCGGTGGCGTAGCATTTCTGCCGCTTGGCCGTGTATATTGTATGCCCCAAGACCCATTGCGGTTACATGCAGTGTAAAGCCTTGGCTGGTTATTTCCAGTACGTAGTTATGGGCGCCTTCTTCCACCGCGTGGGTAGCGGCGGTAATGTCGCTGAAAGGAATTGCTCTGTGAACCAAAAACTCGTCGAGAATATCGGGCGAGAACCAGCCGGTGTTATCTACTACGGCAATTGTACGTTCGGCAGTTATGCCGCCCAGCGTATGCACCGCTATTGGGATAAGGGGGCCAAGCAACGATAGTGATATTAGAATTATGGTTACAACTATGAATGTTTTACTTCTTGCAAAAATGTTGAATTCAAATTTTATTACGCTCCATAATTGAGACATGTTTGCACCTCGGATTTGTTATTAGCTTTCTAGGCAGTGTTGCTGTTACATGCCCGCCTTTTCTACAAAGATTTCTTCAAGAGACGGCTCTAATACACGGATGCTGTCTATCGGGTATTCGGCCAGCAATTGCAACAGTTTTGATTTGTCCGCCGCGTCTCGCAGGGTTAGTTCTATCTCTTCGCCCTTTATCCTATGCGCGGCAATTATGCCTACCGGGTTCATAGACTTTGAAAGTGTGATATCTATGTTATCGGAAGAAACTACGTTCCTCAGTACATCCCCTAACCGCAACATCGAGTCCAACAACTCTTGCGTATCCCCTTCCGGCAAAATCCCAATACGGTTGCGCGGGTAGCTGCGCTTGATATCTTTAATCCGCCCGTCCAGTACAACCTCGCCCTTGTTAATTATGCAAATATGCTCGCAAAACTGCTCTACATAGGACATCTCGTGGCTGGAGAACATCACAATCTTACCCTGTTCTACTTGTTCGGAAACCAGCCGCCGCAGCATGGCGGCGTTAACTGGATCAAGGCCGGAAAATGGCTCGTCCAGTATAACTATATCCGGGTCGTGGAGGATAGCTATCGCCAGTTGGATTTTTTGTTGGTTGCCTTTTGATAAAGTTTCTAGTTTCTTGTCCCAGTATTCTATCGCACCCAGCTTTTCCAACAGTGCTTGGGCACTTTTTTTAGCGGCCGCGCGAGTCATGCCGCGCAGTTCGGCAATGTATATCATTTGCTCGCCCACTTTAGATTTTGGGTACAGGCCGCGCTCTTCTGGGAGATAGCCTATACGAACTTTGCTGCGGTTAATGGGCGCCCCGTCCAGCGAGATTTCGCCGCTGTCTGCCCGGAAAATATCCGTTAGTATGCGGATGCTGGTAGTTTTGCCCGCACCGTTGCGGCCTAAGTAACCAAAGGCTTCGCCGCTGGTTACTGTGAAGTTTATGTTTTTAAGAACTTGTTTGTCTCCGAAAGATTTGTTGATGTTTTTTACTTGCAGTTGCATTCAATATCATTCCTTTTTCAACTTTCAACTGGTGACTGAGAGTCACCAGTTGAAAACCAAACATTAAACATTAAACCTATTTCTGCGATGCATAAGCGCAAACACAGCCAGCACCACCAAAGCATTAGCCCCGATTATTAAAAAATTAGAAGTCAAATTTGCATCAAGGTCGGACATTGCGATATTTACCTGCTGGATAAATGTAAACCTGATTGCATTGGCAAATGTCTCATTAAGGCTGCCTAGAGTTGGGCCCAGTCCCAAAATTATGCTTATGGGTGTTCCCAATAGCGGAAACTTTGATAGCCCTATTACAATCCCAAATATAACCGATACAAGCCCACCTGCAATTCCAATTGCCATAAACTCGAACATATTAGTTCGCAAATACCCGCCCAGTAGGCCATAGAAAATAAGCATTACCGCAACCACAACTATAATGGCAGAGACGGTAGCAATCAAATATTGATACGGCCTAACATCGGCCATTGCCATAAATCGCAGGTTGGTTGTACTTTTGTCTTCAAGTACCAGTGCGGAAGAAGACCCAACCAACGCCAATCCAATAAAAATTACTGTAAACAACCCAACCGAAGACGGAATCGGCAACTCGAAACGATTGCTTTCCTCGTATTCGCAAGGGGCGCACACATACGCGGGTATACAGTTGGTGCAGTCATAGTCATCGTCGCTAGGCAAGAAAAATACAAACGCCGCGGCAATAAGTAAAAACATAATGCCTTGTATAATTATCATAGGTACCTTAAGCTGGCTTGTAAACTGCTTTATAAAAATCGCTCTTATATTGTTCATAGTGTAACCCCCGTAAGTTCTAAGAAAACTGCCTCTAAATCAGGCACTGTTCTGAGTGCGTTGTATTTTTCGCACAAGTCAACGGGTGCCCCTTGAGTTACAATTTCGCCGCCATTGAGCAGTGCTACGCGGTCGCATAGCTTTAACGCCTCGTCCATGTTGTGAGTTGTGAGAAAAATAGTCGTGCCTTGCTCGCGGATGCTTTGCAGCAGTTTACAGATGCCTCTTGCTGTGCCGGGGTCAAGTGCGCTGGTTGGCTCATCCAATATCAGTAGCTTTGGCTTGTACAAAATCGCTCGGGCAAGCGCAAGCCGCTGGGTCATGCCTCTGGATAGCTGCGAGACATTTTTCTTTGCAGAATCGCTGAGCCCTACGCTCTCCAGCGTCTCTGCTACGCGAGAAAGGGGCAGTTTATAAATTCTTGCGTACAGGTTCAGGTTGTCTGTACAGCTGAGGTTTGGATATAGTCCGCCTTGGTCAAGCATTAAGCCAAGCTCACGCGGGGTTGCGCCTATTTCTGCCGTGCCGCCGTCTGGGGTTGTTTGGCGGGTTAGGATGTTGATAATGGTAGTTTTGCCCGCGCCCGACGGGCCTAGTAGTGCAAATATTTCTTGTGGCTTTACTTCAAAAGTTACGTTGGATAGGACTGTTTGTTTCCCATATTTTTTTACTAAGTTTTGTACATTAATCAAATGATCTTCTCCTTTTCTGAATGGCTTAACAGATTTATAATTTCGTCCATGGAAATGTCGCCTTCTTTGGCAAGTTTGACTATATCCCGCACGCGTTCTGTTATTATGTTGAGATACTCCTGTCTTATATCATCTGAGTTTGATACGCGGATAAATGTGCCGCGACCCGCAAGGGACTCTATAAGCCCTGCGCGCTGCAGTTCCTCGTATGCTTTTTGCACCGTTATAACGCTGACTTGTAGCGTCTTGGCCAGCGCGCGCATAGATGGTATCGGGTCACCATCCTTGAGCCGCCCCGACATGATATGCTGTTTTACTTGGGTTATTATCTGCTCATATATGGGAATTTTTGACCGCAGTTGCAGAAAAATATCCATATGGTACGTGCCTCCCTTCAAATAGTGTGCTTGATGTGCTGTACGCACGAGTACATTATACGCATTCGGGATTATATGTCAAGCCGCTTTGCAAAAAAAAGAACGGCTACAAGCCGTTCCGAAAACAAAACTTTTATGCGCTGTACCTACCGGATAGCATCCAGCCCTTGTCGCAAACTGTTCTCGTTAACCGCGCCGCTAATCTGTGCTACCAGATACCCTTCCGCACAAATAAAAAACGTAACCGGTATGCCACGTATCCCATATGCCCGCGATGCCTCGCTCATAGCATCAAAAAACAGCGGGAAACTGTAGCCATTTTCGCTCATGTAACGGTCAACTGTCTCACGTGTTTCCCGGACGCCGTCCAGCAAATTAACTTTTAAAATATGAATATCTTCGTCATCTTCTTCAAATAGTTCGAGAAAATATGGCATCTCACGTACACATGCCGGGCACCCTGTTGTCCAAAAATTAAGTACAATTGGCTTGCCAAAAAAGTCCGATAGCCGAACCTCGTTGTCATATGCGTCCAGCATGGTAAAATCTGGCGCAGGCAGGCGAGACACATCTTCTTCCTCGGGCGGCGGTTCCGATACTTGCAGTGGCGGTTCCGCCTGCTCTTCCTGCAGAAGCGGCGGAGCTTGTGGCAGATATTCCGGTGCATTCATTATTACAATATTGTCCGGAGCCGCATTCCCGCGCTCTATAAGCGCACTATGCGCAAAAATCGCCCCTACAATAAACAACGCAAACACGGCTATCGCCAAAATAAATTTAATTTGCTTACTCATTTTCTCATCCTCTTTTCTTATAGTTTTATTGTCGCGTGGAAATAAATTGCGCGCAAACTTCGCCATCAAAGGCAATATGCAATCCTTTTGTGCCGTGTTTGGCAGTTTCAGAAAAAAACCTGCTGGATTACGCAAACATAGCCAAATACCGTCCAAAAAGCCCCGTCATCATAAGAATACCAATTACCACCAGCATTGTGCCTGCAACAACGGTTACAACACGGTGGTGTCTGCTTATAAAATCAAACGCGCCTTTGAGGCGATTTATTAACACGGCACTTGCGATAAGTGGCAACCCTAGTCCCATAGAATACACAAACAGCATAGCCATACCGCCTGCTACTTCCCCCTGTGCAGAAGCCCGCAACAACGCCGCCCCAAGGAAAGCCCCCACACAAGGGGTCCATGCAACGGCAAAAACAACACCAAATAAAATCGACGACGCAAAAGTTAGCGGCTTGGCGGTTATCCTATGCATCGCACCGCTCCCAAACGAAAACATCGGCAACCGCAGTACTCCAAGATAGCCCAGCCCCAGTATTACTACAATAAATCCTGTGACAATATTAACAGCTGTAGTATACTCATGCAAAAACCCACCGACAATGCCAGCAAACGCACCCAGTGTTACAAACACAATAGTAAACCCAATAACAAAACCTATGGCATTAGCCAACGTATGAGGCAATGCCTCACTGTCACTCTTACCTGCGAAGTAAGCTATATATATGGGAAGCATCGGTAGCAGGCATGGTGAGATAAATGTGATAATACCTTCGAGAAATAGTTGGGCATATTGCATCTTTCACACTCCCGGAAATTAAATCATGTATTTTTACGAGCCGTATCATTATACTTGCAGATAGTGATATTATGCAACGTCTACCGCAACTCTTGGAAAATGTCACGCATCTATGATATTATAACAAAAAAACAAGCAGAAAGTAGTTACATAATGACTAAAGACTTAACCCAAGGGAAAATATTCTCCACAATCCTGCGTCTTGCGGTTCCTATTGCGGGCGGGCAAATAATGCAAATGACATATAACCTGCTGGACATGTTTTGGCTGGGGCTCCTTTCGGGGGATGCTCTTGCTGCGGCCGGCATAGCGGGGTTATTTTTTTGGCTGTCTGTAGGGCTGATGCTTATCGGGCGCGTGGGGGCGGAAGTTGGCGTTTCGCAAGCACGCGGCAGAGGAGATATTGCCGCCGCGTACAAATATTCCCGCACGGCGATATACATAGCAGCGGTACTTGGAACTGTATATGGCACTCTTTTAGCGTTGCTGCGTACACCGCTTATCGGGCTTTTTTCCTTTACCGATGCTTCCATTGCCGCAGACGCCGCTGCCTACACAGGCATTATGGCGCTGGGAATACCTGCTGTTTTTGTGTTTTCATCAATTTCGGGAGCCTTTGTTGCGTCAGGCAATGCAAAAACGCCGCTGTATATAGGCGGTGGCGCACTTGCTCTTAATATGGTGCTTACGCCATTATTTATTTTTACATTTGGGCTTGGCGTTGCCGGGGCTGCGGTTGCAAGTGTTATTTCGCAGTATATTGGACTTGGGGTTGGGATTTTTGCCATTAAGCGGTTCAAAAGCCGCCCGTTTGCGGAGTATCGGTTTTTTGACCGCAATAAAACCACTACTAGCACAGAGGTAAACGCTGTTGGTTTTAGCCATAAGGTAAAGAAACGATTGAGCGCAATCGTTTACGACATACGCTATGGTACGGCGCACGATATTTTTAGGATAACCCTTCCCATTTGTGCGGAAAACACCGTGTTTCCATTACTGACCATGTTTACAACAAGGATGGAGATATCTTTCGGCGACCATATTGCATCCATCAGCCGCGTGGCAATACAAATGGAATCACTTTCATGGCTGGTGGGCGCGGGCTTTGGCGCGGCATTAACTGCTTTTGTCGGGCAAAACTTTGGCGCGGGCAAACACGACCGTATTACTACCGGTGTAAGATACACAGCGTATTCCCTAATAACATGGGGATTTTGCGTTTCCATGTTTTTGTGGTTTGGCGGGGATATTGTATTTGGAATATTCCTGCACGACTATGCTGCTTATCCGGAAAAACGCGCACTGTTTATAACCTATATGCGAATGCTCGCCTGCATACAAATTTTTGTCAACCTCGAATTTGTTGCCGCCAACGCGTTTAGGGGCAAAGGGCGTACCGTTCCACCGTCTGCTGTGGGTATTATTACCAATGTAGTGCGTGTGCCGCTTGCGTTTGTACTAATGCGCACACCACTTGGGATTATTGGAGTGTGGTTGGCGATTTGCGTTACCGCGGCGTTTAGGGGAATTGGGTCTGGGGTTTGGTATTGGTTAGACAGCCGACGGGAACGTAGAGAAAGATAAGGTCTAGAATATGAAATCATTGCTATAGTTGACCTCTATATATGAATATATATCCACCAAAGTCCTGTCATTAGTTTAAAATGGCAGGGCTTTGGTTTGTATTGTAATCATTCATCTGGTATAATCCTTGACAACTCGCGTATTAATACATATAATACGCGCAGCACAGGTTAATTATAAATACTAACTCGCCTTATCACCTGTGTAACCGAGGAGGTGCAAAGTGTTCAAAATAGACTTAAAAAATCGAACGCCAATTTACGAACAGATTTCAACTAACTTCAAACGACTAATCAGATCAGGGCATATGCAAGCGGAAGCTAAAGTCCCGTCTGTGCGGGATATGGCGCAGGAGCTTGGCGTTAACCCCAACACAGTACAAAAGGCATACCGCGAATTGGAAAGCCACGGTTATTTTTACACTGTGCCGGGTCAAGGCAATTTTGTAGCCGCGCTATCGGAAGAAGCCGCCGCACAGGGTGCCGTCATAGCTTACAAAGCCTTGGACGAAAAAGTGCAAGAACTGGTTTTCTTAGGAGAAGCCCCGGACAAAATTGTAACGCATGTAGACTGTTTTCTAAAGCGGCCGCATAACCCAACTAGTGACTCACAGTCACCAGTTGAAAATCTTATAAGCGCAGAAAGGAATGGTCAAAAATGATACAAGTCAAAAACTTAACAAAAACCTTCGACGGTTTTACCGCCGTGCGCGGCTTTGACATGAATGTTGCCGAAGGCTCTATCTACGGGCTGGTGGGTGTAAACGGCTCAGGCAAAACCACAGTGATAAAACACTTAGCAGGTGTATTCCCGCCAGAGCAGGGCGAAATTCTTATAAACGCGGCTCCTATTTACGACAACGCCGATAATAAGGCTAACATGGCCTATGTTCCAGATGACTTGTTTTTCTTCCCACGCTACAATTTAAAAAAACTGGGCAGCTTTTTCTCTGAAATGTACAAAGCAACTTGGGATAACACTCGCTTTATGGAATTGATCGCCCTGCTGGAACTTGACCCAAAGCGGCAGGTTGCTAAATTCTCCAAAGGAATGCAAAAACAAGCGGCACTGGCCGTAGCACTTTCCACATGCCCAAAAGTACTCCTGCTGGACGAACCCATAGACGGGCTTGACCCGCTGGTACGCAGCCGCATTTTTAAATGGATAATAAAGGACGTTGCCGACAGAAAAATGACTGTTCTCATTTCCAGCCATAACTTGAAGGAAATGGACGGTATATGCGATACGGTTGGCATCGTCAAGGGTGGCAGCATGCTGATAGAACAAGACCTAGACCAGCTAAAGACAGATATGCTTGAAAAAAACATATCCGAGCATTCGCCGCCGACCTTGGACGAAATATTTATACACTTGTACGAAACAGCTTCAAATGAAGAGTTCCGGCTACATTCAGGCTCCGTCTCAGAGTCTGGTTTGCATACGACAGAAGGTAAGGAGGGGCACAACAATGCGTAACTATATAAACATCGCGCTCCTAAAAGAGCAGCTTAAACGTTACTGGGCAATATCCGCGTTATCGCTGCTGGGGTATTTTCTTTTTATGATACTCCCGCTTATATCTTCACACCACCCCATGGCTGCGCCGCGCATGATGGCTCAAATTTTATCTATGTCCTACCCTATGGTTATCATAAGCATTGTGCTTGTGCCGTTTGTAGCTGTCATGTGTATTACGGGACATTTTTTTAAAGCACGCATGGCCACGGCCTTTTACAGCTACCCTATTAACAAAACGCAAATGCATCTTACCAATGCGCTGGCGGGTATTATTCTGGTGCTGGTGCCGTTTTTAATTGTATCGCTTATGCTGTTGGTTCCTGTGTATGTGCCATTTAACCAAAATATAAACATTCACAGTTCATATTTTAGTACGCCTGCGCTTGCGGGGTCGCTTGTTAACCCGCCTTTGCGTGTACTCAGCTTCTTTTTGCGGGTGGCAATTGCCAAAATATTTTATTTTAACCTGTTTTGGCTAATGTTTTCTGTGGCAGGTAATAGGATTATTGCCATTTTGGTATCGGCAGTTACGCCGTTTATCCCATGGGGGATTCATATGCTAGGGATTGCGGTTAGGGAGTTCTATGTTTTTGGGTCTAGATTTGCATCATCGGGAGACTTTATCGAAATCACTATTGCACATGCCAATCCTGTAGCGTGGACCTTGCTTACACGGGGGCAGCCGCTTGTTTATCTATATTTCTGGTATGCCGCAATTGCGGTACTGCTGGGAGCCGGGGCACTCGCGGTTAGCCGTATCCGCAAAGTGGAGCGCACGGGAGATTCGATTATTTTTCACCCGGTTAAAAATGTGTTAATATTTTTGGTGTCACTGTTTTCGGCAATTGTTTGCGCGCTGCTTTTTATGGGGCTGTTTTCGATTAGTCCTGTCAGTTATTACGTGGGGCTTGTATTCGGGTTTGGGCTTGGGTTTGTTGTTGCGCAAATGATAGCGGAAAAATCCTTTGCTATTGGCGATAAACTCAAATCTATAGTTTGGTTTGGCGGTGTGACTGCCGTCATATATGTAGCAATCTTACTGGTTACGCAGGTTGCGATGGTCAACTACCTAAGCCCGCGGTTTATACCCGCGCAGGAAGACATTGCAGAGATACATCTTGCCTCTTGGGTGCCGCATAACCCTGCCCGCAGGGGCCTGCATCCCAGAGACCCGCAGCCGGTTACGGATGCCGCGTCCATTGCGCACGCAAGAGAAATCCATCGCCAGATACTAGAAAACCGCCCAGCAATAACCGCGCCTTGGGTCGAGCGGCAGTGGCGGTACTCCATACATTTTGTGTATGTACTGCATGACGGGCGTGAAGTTTGGCGGCAGTATCAGAATATCACCCGGGATTTTTATATCGAGAGTGGTATACTAGAGTTGAAGGAAAGAACCGGGGCACCTATTACCGGTGGGATATTTAGGTAAATATGATAGTTTTAGACTCAAAACACCGTCATGCATATGGCGGTGTTTCGTTTTGCAGAATATTCTGGTACAATTACATTAACAGTAAATTGACTACCCAATTTGGAAAAGGGGCGACTCGTACGTGTCCAATATTCTATCGGCTCATTTAAATGCTCTGCACGGCATGTTTAAGGAAGATTTGTTATCGATATTTGATGATATCGATTCTCCCATGCTTCGTAAAATTTTGCCTCACGCACCGGCTATTTTCCGCCGTTGGTATTATTCCACTTTAATTGAGAACATCCATTTTTCACCTGCCAATCTTGTAGATACCATGTGTCATTTTCACGGCGCGCCGCCGGGAACGCATATTGTTACAGAGGTTTCGACTTTTACAAAAATGCCTCAGTTGCAATACAAACTGCTCAGCTACAGCATGGATGCGCACCCGATAGTGGCGGACTTGAGGCGGCTGGTGGATCTTTGCACCCCTCATATAGACTTGTGCGAGGAATGGTGCTTTTCCGATGTGCAAGCGATAAAGTATGCAAAAAAGCTGAGTTTACGCGACCCGGAATATGCCGCGTTTCTGCTGGATGTCATCTGCAAAATGAAAATTTTGGTGCGGATGCCATCCCTATACGTGCAGCGGATGCATGTTTCCGTAGATGCAGACGAAATCTTGGCGCTGCCTAATGTCGAGCTGCTGAGGCGGATAACAGACGCCGTTGTAGAACTTGCGGCAGAAGGACTGCAATCCGCGCTGCCCGCGCCAGTGCCATTTTTCCATCCCGAGCATATTAGACAGTTAATTGTGTTGCCGCAAACAACGGATGATATTTTAGGCCAGGTGTTTAGTTCTTTGGGTTATAACCTCGATTCGCTGCTGCGGACAGAAGCTTTTGACCCGATGGATGACCTAATTGAAGAAGCGGAACAAATGGCGGAAATTATGTCGTCCATATTCTTCCTTGGGGTTATGCTGGATAAGTTGTTTTTTACGCCATTCGGATATTTTTTGAAATTTGTTAGACCGGTGTATTCCATACCGTTTAGCATAGAGGATGAAACAGAACATTTTACCGACGAAATCGAAGATTTGGAAGATGGCGAAATTATATCAGCGTTTTTTGCGCCGTGCACATCCTATACTCTCACAGACCTTGGCGCAGAGTTCTTTGGTGTTGAAAAAACCGAAGAAAATTACTTGGATACCCGTTTTGTCCTTCCACCCGAAATATTGGCAAGCGGTGCGCTTGTGTCACCAATTGGGATTCGAGTATTTGTAGACGCCGCAAAAGCAGCAGTCCCGCTAAACGAACGTGCAGACACTATATACACGTTTCGTGTATGCGCGCAGCAAATTCCTACCCTATGGATTAATATTCAAATTCAAAAAACCGCAACCCTCCATATGCTTTTTGAAGAAGTAATGGATGCGTTTTATATAACGGATGACCTTGGCTACAATTTTTATCATGGTGCGACAGAAAGCCCATTTACAGAATATGTCGGGATTCCTTGGCTGGAAAGCCAGAAGAAGGCTAAATATTCTAAGAAGCACAGCCACATAATGCTTACAGAAATAGACTTTGATCATATGGCACATATGATATTGGTTGCCGCTTGCTCTGACGCGGTATATAACATGCGTGATATAAATATGCAAAAATTTACATTGGAGTGGATTGACGAAACCGCACCCGAGATTAATGTGCATTATCCGTATGTGAGTGAGGCAAGCGAGAGTATGCAGCAGATATCGAAGGGTTTTGGTGGTTGATGTTGCGGATGGCCTATGGTCATCCGTTTTTTGTTTTGTGAAATATTGCCTTGACAAAATCACACATATCGTGTAATGTTGATTTATGAAATATGCAGGAGGGATATGATGGACAAATCGGCAATAAGAAAAGCAGTGTTCGATAACCCGTCGGAAATTATGAAGCCCTACGATACAATGCTTGGTTCGGACGGCTTTGACGCAATTTGCGCTATGGCAGAACAATTGGGCGGGCTAACAATTTATATACCAAGCCAACGGACAATTTTTGCTCGCTGTCTGGAGATTGCGGCCAGGCAGGAGTTTACGGGTAATAACTTCGTGGCACTGGCAAAGAAGTACGGATATACAGAACGGCATATACGGCGTATTATTGGATACAAGTAAGGGGAAAAGTGATGTCCGCACAATATTGTGCGGGCATTTTTTTGCATAAATTTACCATCTTTGTTATAATAACGATATTATTTAATCTAGCATAACGCAAAATATGGAAGGAATTTACAACATGTTTAAAAGAGCCATCATCACCTTTTTAGCAGCACTAATCGCCACAGGCATGTTTACCATACCTGCGACGGCTTCTCAAAACTTTACGGACGTACCTACGGGAAGCTGGGCAACAGGCGCAATTTCTTCTGCCGTAGACCTAGGCTTGATGCAGGGCATGGGAGGCGGCATATTCGGATACGGGCGGCCTGTTACGCATGGAGAGTTTGAAATAATCTTACAGCGCATGTCGCACATCCTTAACATTTCACACGGAGCGTTTTCGCATGAAGCAAACACTCCTCTTCTGCGGGAAGAAATGGCCGTGATAATGGTAAACGCTCTTGGATACCGTTCCATAACCCCGCAAATCGAACGCAACGAACCCCTGCCTTTTACAGATGTAACCCACAACATCGGGCATATTATCATGGCCAATGACATTGGTATGATGCATGGTGTCGCACCGGGTGTTTTCAACCCCGCCGGAACAATCACGCGGGAACAAGCCGCTGCCATTCTTACGCGGATTTACTATAAGCTCGATGCGCCGCTTTCGTGGGTGCATGGGTTTTACGCATTCGGCTCTTTTGCGCAGCGGGGGCTGATTCGCGATATGGATTCCGTTTCCTTCGGGTGGAGCGTGATGGAGTGGTGTGCCGAAACCGGCCCGCGGCTTAGCACCAGCGAAACAGGCGGTAACCAATGGCGAATTCCCGCCGGGTATGAGCTAATTGCAAATTACCCCCGCGAATATAATGCAAGGTCGCACTTAAATGTGTTTATGGATACATCTATTGGGCTTGCCGACTTGCTCGCGTGTGAACAGTCACGCGGTACGGCGGCGCAAGAGATAATAGCCGAGGCAACCCGTGTATATTCGGGCATTGGCCGGAGCCCGTTTGACGGGGTAACAATCAACTTTGAAGGCCTGCGCGGTGCTACGGCACAAGCAAATTTTACCGCCTTTCTAACCGAGTTATCCGCCGGCCTTGGTGGAATGAGCTTGTATGTAACCGTCCATCCTGCCACTGCAGACGGAGTTTACTTTGATGGTTACGACTTTCGCGCAATTGGCCGTCTTGCGGACCGGGTGATTCTTATGACGCATGATTATCACCCGCGTTCGTTGGATGGCTTTGTGGGAACTGCTTGGCAACGCCATGCCGCTACAATGCCAATCGCACAAGTTTATCACGCGCTAAAGGCAATAACCGACCCCATAACCGGAGTGGAAGACCGTAACAAAATTGCCATTGCGTTTAGCTTCCACAATGTGGGCTGGTTTGTCGATAACGCGGGTTTAGCAGTAGCCGCCGCACCCGTTACAGTGTCCATGGAAACCGTGCTTGCGCGAATGGCACAACCCGACACTGTTTTCGGCTGGTCTGATACGTATCGCAACCCGTATATCATTTACACCACAGAAGGCGGGGAGCAAGTGTTTTTGTGGCATAAAAATAGCCGCAGTGTAAGCGAAATGCTACAGCTTGCGCGGCTCTTTGATATAACAGGCGTGTCTGTTTGGCGGTTGGGGATTGTTCCCAATGACGCAGATTGGGATGTATGGGAAAATTTCGTGCGATAATTTAACAATCTTCACGCTCGATAGCACCCTCAAAAGCCTGAAAATCTTCCATATCTTTTGACATCACATGCTGCAACAGCCGAACTATAAAAGGCGGTATACAAAATACTATCCAGCCGGGATGCCACAACCCCCAAACAAACCCAAGCAATAAAAAAATTCCTGTAGCTGATGAGTAAATTACGGAAACTAAAAAAGAAATCTTAGAAGCCCTAAGGAAATCTGACCTAAATACTTTTGAACTTGTAACAGGAGTATATGCATGGTCGTCCTTTATCAAAAAATCGGTGGATACATTAAATAAGGTACCTATTTCACCTAACCTCTCGATGTCGGGCTGGCTTTCATTTGTTTCCCATTTAGAAACTGCTTGGCGGGATACGTTAAGCATATCGGCTAATTGATCTTGTGTCATTCCTTTTTGCTTCCGAAGTATTTGAATTTTTTCGCCCAGAGACATTTGTACACTCTCCTTAAAATCTAATTTTAGACAAAGTATACGTTCAGTATGCTGCTAATTCAAGCAAAATATTATTGCGGGCCGTATTGTCGCGCAACCAATAGTTGCGGACAGTTCTGAAGCCCTACATTAACCCACTGCGCACAACCTGCACATCTTTAACCAACCCGCTAACCATCCGCTCTACTTGGTCGTGTTTGAACATATGCTCATAAGTAATGGCGTTGTTTATCGCAAAGAATGGGTCGGTTGGGTGGTCATACAGAAAGGGGCTTACGTTTTTCACAGTTTGCTCTTTTGTTGCTATGCTTCCGCTTGCCATTTCTTCGCTAAAGAAGTATGTCACCTCTTCGTTATAGAATAGGGGCAGGCATGTTACGTATAAGCCGTATTTTACATACTGCATGGGTACGGTGGTGAAGGCTGCCGCGTCATCTATGCGATAGTGCAGCAGGTATTCCTTGCCGGGTGTACCACGATATACAAATGGCTGATATTTTTCTATAAACGGGACGCGGGCAAAGCGGCTTTCTTTAAATACGGGGAAAAGTATGCCTTCGTTTTCCAACACATCTATAGCGTGGGCAATAATTTCTTCGGATTTGAAAGTTGTGATATTGTGGTGCAGGTAGCAGCTTGCCAGCCCCCATGTGAGAATTACGTCGCGGGTTTCTTCCCAGCGGAATTCTAATATTTCAAGAGTGTCGTATTCGGGGCGGGCGGCATTGGTAAATATCTCGTATTTTGCGTACTCTATAAATTCCTCTACTATTTCTGCCGCGCTGTCGGTAGCGTACACACGTACAAATGCCCACTGGGCTTCTTCGTCCCATTCCGCCATCCATAGGGCGGTTTCTAAAATGCGGATATCTATACGCATATCGTTTTCTACTACCCGGGCTAAAGCCGTCCATTCGCTGTAGCCTGCTTGGTAGTGTTCTAGTACCAGCTCCATTAGTGCTTCGGTGTAGTACCCGTTAAGCAGCAAACTATATGCGGCGCCCGCCAGCGGCGCGTGGTCTACAGGCTTGGTAAGCAGCGCGCATATGCTTTCGAACAGCATATCTTTTGCAATATGGAGGTGCCTTTTTGCCAAAAGTTTAACCGCCCGTTCCGCTTCGTCAGTTTGCATATATACGCGAAGCATTTGGCCTGTAAAGTCGTTGTCCAGCGCGTCTTCATCTATTTCGCCATAGCAGGCTAGGGCTTCTTCAAAGCTAAACGCATTGTAATGGATGCGCCCTAATGCAAGCAAAATACGCATTCTATACGCGTTGGCAATAGATTTCTCTACCAGCATTTCTTCAAAAACGGAAATAGCCTCGTTGGGCGGGTTGTCTTGCGCAAGATAATAATCGGTCAAATACGTAAGCAAATAAAAGCGTCTGTCGCCTTTGTTAAAGAAATATTGGTACAGTTGTGGGTCCGCACCAGGTATCATACGCTTTACCGTTAGCTTTTCGTCCAAAATTGCGCGTTTACTTACGCCAAGGCAGGTGTAGGACAGGTTTGGGCTGCTTGCTTCCACTACTACGCTCTCGCCAGACATATCATACTCGGACATGCCGCGCCGCTGAGGCTCTGTGATATATACATAGCACACAGGCGAATTTTCTGCCGCAGTTAGTTCGAACATGGTAAGTTCGTTGCGCAGGACTTCTTCCGCATACACAACATTTTCATCGGAGATACCCTGTTCTTTGCATTTGCTCCAGTAGTAGAAGTATAAGCTGTTTGCTTCTAGCCCCGCTACCCCTGTTTGAATACAGGTTTCCGCCAATTGCATTATTTCGCTTTGACGCTCTGGCAGTAGCCTTTCGAGTTCCGGGGTAGTTAAAATCAAATGATACACATATACTGCAAGGCTCGTGTCACCTGCCTGCATGTTGGCGGTTTCCAAAAATTTTGCTAACGCATAATGGTTTATGGCAGAGGCTTTGTTTATATATGCCGCTTGCACAAGCGCATGGAATAAACCGCTCACAGTTATCTGCTTGCTCTCCGCCTCTTTGTAGTACTTGTACGCGCAAGCGGAAAAATCGCTCTTTGCGATACGATGTGTGCATATCTGCTGCAATAGCGGCGGGTATCCGCTAATGGTGTACAATCGTTCTCCCGCGATAGGATTGGCGGCGGCGGCATTAAGCAAAGCAGTTTGATGCCGCTCTGCCAAGGTGTTAATATCCACACCGCGTTCCGCGGCGTATATTAGCACCGCCAAAATAGTACCGCCCTCGGGCGAGTTTGGCGTTAGGTTGTAGTATCTATACAGCCCTTCGTATAGGAATATATTGCTAGACCCTTTACGGAACGCCTCGCGCATGTGGCTATATGCTTCGCTATACTCGTCGGAAGCCAGATGCAGCAGCCCCTGCATGATGGACAGCTCCACAGAATCACTATTTGCTTTAAACTGGTCGGTTAACGCGCGCCAGTATTTTTTTGCGGAGCGGGTACGACGTTGGCGGATTTCTAAATAGGCGTACAAAAAACACAGGACAGCGTATTGCAGCGACGCGCTGCCCCGCAGGAAGGTTTTGTATTCCATTGCCTTATCCAGCATTTCGTTAGCATTGTCATAATGCCCTGTTTCTATTGCTATAAAAATTGTAAGGCAGAACATCTCTAAATGGGACGCATTGCGTCTGTGTGCGGTAAGCGTGGTGTGGTTTGCGCGTTGCATGTATATGCGGGCATCGGAATCCAGTTTCGAGTATCGCGCCGCCTGCCAAAAGCGCATGGCAAGGATGGTGGATGTTTTTATGTCTGTTTTGCTATGTTCTTCGATATGATTTATTTGGGTTTTTAGGTTTATCATGTTACCATTCCCCTACGATAAGTGGTATTAACTTCTTACGCACCTGCCCGGGGGCGGCGGCCTTTACTTCTATTTCGGTTTTCATATATGGCACTTTACGAAATAACATTTGCGCACTCAAAAACGCCGACAGTTTTATGTCAAACGGAATTTCTCCATATGTGCCTATAACATACGAGCGGGCAGAAAACCGTACATAACTTTCGGGGCAATACACCTCTATTTTTATGTCCTTACCTGTGTTATTTGCTACTTGTATCACGCCTTTGTCGTCGTAATGGTAAGACGTGCGGTTTAATGTAAACACAACAGGTTGCGTGCGGCGGTAGACTATTTCTACAGTGTTGTCTCCGGTAGATTCGGCTCCTATGGTTACAAGTTCGCGGGCATATGTGCCGGAAATTTTTAGCGGGTCTATACTAAAGTTGACCATTGCAATAAGCCCTTCGTCAAAGTCGCTTTGCACTAGCCGGCTTGCGTAGCAGTTTAGCCATTTGGAATCGCCCGCGGTGGTTATAGGCGCGTCCACATATCCGCCGTCGGATTTTTTTATGGCGATACTACCATAAAGCATCTCGCTGGCTCCAGGTTTTTGGGTAAACTCCAAGCCTGTTTTGGCAATGGACAGCTTGGTCTTACCCTTTAGCCCCGACAATATGAAAAAATTATCCATGGCGCGCTCACGGTTAGAGTCTTTGTGCAGCGACTCGTATACCTCCATATATTCGTAGCCTATTGCGAGCAACAGCATGTAAAACTCGCTATCTACAAACAACCGCCGCGCTTGCGCGGGATGTATTTGCGCGTAATCATAAAAATCCTGTAAATTGGCAATGGTTGTGCCCTCATTTGTGGTGATGGACATTTTTGCAAGCTTTGCGGAAAGAGGCAGTTTGGCTTCGCCGCCATTTGACAGAATGTATACAACGGATTCCATGCTTTGCCCTGTAGAAAGCCCTGCCGTAGCCGCGTTAAAGCTGTAATTTATAGTCTGGCGGTTGCCTTCCCACGTATTGGGGGTAAAAACGAGCCCCGCGTTGCGTGAAAGAACCCGCCCCGCGAGAATACCGCCGCCCGTGTTTTTTATGGTGAAACAGCCCTCGTGTTTATCTTTGGTTTCTATTGCCAATAGATCGATGCTTATTGCAATGGAAGGGAGTATGTGGTCGAAGCGATTTGTCATGGGGTTCACCTTCTTTCTGTGATGGCTGTATAGGGCTATCCTGTTGCAGTGTTATTGGGTTAGTTGTGATATACATAATATAGGGGCAGACCTTGTGTCTGCCCGTCACATACATACGAATCTCGGGCAGACACAAGGTCTGCCCCTACATTAGCCATATTCTATTTTGCGCGGTCTATCAAATTCATTAACTTGTCCACGTTTGCTTTTAACGCGTCATTAACCGCTTGGGCGGAAGTTTGCGCGTGTAGGTTTATGAACGCGCCAAGCCCTTCACCCAAGGATTGTGTTAGGTTCTTCAGCGACTCTTCATACGCGTGTATGCTGCTTTCCAGCACATGCTGGTTACGCTCAATATATTTTGCCTGTTGAGTTAGTGCTTCTTGCCCGGCGGCGGTGTTGCCGACTGCGTCTTTTACCGCGTCTATGGCGTCAACCAAAGTCATAAGCTGGTTCGATAGCGCGTTGCTATGGCCTTGCATATGAGTTGCCAGCAGTTCGGAGGAAGATTGCAGCTTTCCGCTCGAATATGACATTTTTTCGGCAGAGTCGTTCATGGATGTTTGTAAATCTACCGCTTCTTTTAAGGCTTTTTCCCAGCTATCCAAGGTGGCTTGTAAACTGGTGTTCATGTTAAGCATTTTTGCGTCTACTGCCGCGGCAATAGTTGGGCCTATGGACAGCGTGGTTTCTTTCATGCTGTCAGAAACCTGCCCTATGGAAGACGCCATAACATTGGCGATATTTTCTACGGTAGCGTTGTACGCCGCGGCTTGTTTTTTCATAACTTCGGTCAGGTCGTTTTTTAAGCGAAGTATAACGCCGCTGGTATCGGTTACAAAAAACCGCCCTATCTCCCGCTCCAGATACAAAATGGTTTCGTCCACTATTTCGGCTTTTGCCGCGCGGGCATCGAAAAACGCGGCACAAAGGCGTGTTAGTACGAAGGCTATTACCGCCAACGACCCGTACATAAACGCATTGCCGGAAAAGGCAAGTGCCAGCACCAGCCCAATCCACAACAGCCCTGTTTCTATCCCCTCTATAAACGGCAAAATTGACTCGTACCGCCAGCCTATAAAACTCATTTTTGCAACGGCGCGCTCGACAATAGGGCGCGTGGGTACAGCGGCGGCAGCGCGTTCTGCCGTGCGTATATATTCTGCCGCGGCCTTGCGAAGAAGTTTGTTTTTTAGGCTTGCGACTTCGCCTTTCTCCTTAATCTCCTTACGGGTGCATGCCATAAGCGACAATAGCGCGCCACGGAAATGTAAATGCGCCGACACCCGTAGGAACAGGGCAATTGCAATAATCGCCAAATAAACCACCATGATAATAATGTGATTATCCTGCCGGTTTAGGGCTGTGTATATCTGTTCGAAAAATGTTTGTGAGGTCATTGTGTCACGCTCTTATATATGGATTATTGTAGCTTAACTTAATAACAGACGCTTTTGTCCGTTATTAAGTTAAACTACTTACCGAAATTCGGCGGTTTGTGGTCTAGCTTGCGAAAGGGTTTTAAAGTTAAGCCGCTACATGTCACCATTATACACATAATTGAGGGATTGGTAAATTAAAAAAATGCCTAGATGCAATCTTTCATTACACCAAGGCATTTTCCTAAAACCCTACGCAATAACCATAACCGCAATACCATCAGGTACAGCCGTTATTGTCGCTTCTGGGTTGTCCAATTTTTCTTCGGCAATTTTTAACGCCTCGTCCAGCGACTTTGCGGGTACCATATGCAAGTCGCGTACTACTTGCTCGTCCGCTTCCGATACATAAATTACGGTGGCGTGTTGCAGTACCCTTGCAAAAATCTGAGACTGCCACTGGTCAACAATGGTGTCTTCTTTTGGCGTTGCAAGGAATGTTTGCAGCATACGGTCAAGATCTTTCTCGTCCCGGAATGTTTTGTGGAACATTGCCCCACCATGTCCGTCGTTGGATTTTGCCAACATTATTATGCAGCCGCCTTTTTTAACGGTGGCCTCTGCGGCAGTCATTCCTTTTACGGCTTGGTAAATATTTTGGTCGAGTGGGAAGCCGCCGTTTGTGGATATGGCAATATCTGCCGGTATGGCTTTTACTTGACACCTGCCCGCCAAAAATTCGCAACCGGCGAGATGTGCCTTGTCAAGGTCGCCCGCAACCGCAAAAATCGCATCCTTGTCGGAATTAATTACCACATTACAGATGAAATCCAAACGTGCCTGCCTTGCGGCGTATAACACGTCTATCTGAATCGGATTGCCTTCCAGCACACCTGTCCTGGCTTTTGGATGGGCGATAAACTCCGCGTTATGGTTGTATGTTACCGTTTTGCGGCTTACAACCCCCGGCAGCAAACTCTTGCGCCCGCCGGAGAACCCCGCGAAGAAATGCGGCTCTATAAAACCTTCCGAGCAAAGCAGGTCTGCCTCTACCGCGATTTTGTTAACAATCATCGTGCCGCCTGACGGCAGTTTTCCTATGTTAACCATTTCGGAATTGTCGCAGTCGTGCACGACTATTTTCTCGTTTTTTATTATCTCGGAGCCAAATTTGCCAAGCAGCTCCTCTTCCGTGGTAAGACGGTGGCAGCCTGTGGAAATTAGAAGAGTAATGTCCGCATTGGGGTTTCCCTTTCTTATTTCTTCCAGCATAGGTGGGATAATTACTTTGCTTGGCACAGGGCGGGTGTGGTCGGAGCAGATGATTACAACCTTGTCCCTGCCCTCGGCCATAACACTTAGCTTTGGCGTGCCTATTGGGTTTTGCAGTGCTTCTTTCACAAGTTCCAGCGGAGAGTTTGCGGGCTTGTAATGATGCATCTCGGATACCAATTCGCCCATAAAGCGGTTTTCTGGGATGTTTAACTCAACAGTCTCTTTCCCATATGGGAATTTTACAATTGGCATATAATCACCCTTTCTTTTCGGCTTCGGCAGGAGTGTCGTCTGTTCCCGCCAATGGAACGTTTAGGTTAAGGCGTCCTGTTCTTTCTTCCCATTTGTAGATAAAGTCTACCATTATCGGGCATAGCAGCGCAGTTACCAAAATAGCTGTTGCAACCTGTGCTGTTGCCGCCGCGGAAAATGGAAGGAATGTCGGGTCTACCGCCGCAATAGCGGCCGGGGTTGCAATGGCGTTACCAGCCGTTGTTCCAACTGCCGCGCCCGGCGCTCCGGAACGTCTTTTGCTGCGTGGTACAACCAATTTGTAGATAAAGTAGCAAGGGATGCCTGTAAATATTAGAACGATTAATGCTAGAAGAATCCCAGGTGCACCTGTTTCTACAAATGTTCTAAGATCAAGAGCGGCGCCAAGAGGGAACGCAAACATTAGAATGGCGATTGCCATACCGGGCTTTAGGAACTCTTTCATCCTATTATCCAAGTTGCCCAGTATCATACCAACAAGAATCGGAAGTATTACAGCGATAAGAGCCTGATAAGGAATAGCGGCCGCACCAACAGCACCAAGAAGCATCATTTCAAAGAATGGGCCGTCTGTTGATGAAAGGATTGCTATACCGCCAACGTCACTGTTTGTGCCGTATTTTGATGCTAGCGCGGTATACATACCGCCGTTGTTATTACCCAATGAGCTTACAAGTGCCAATGGCGTTACGCCCAAAAGAGTTATCTCCAAGCCAAATGTCATAACTAAAAGCACACCCGCGCCTGTACCCAATATAACTTTACTGGCGGTAAGCACAACGCCTTTGTATAGCGCTACGCCCGCGGACCTAAACTGGATTTGCGCACCGCTGCAAAACAGCAATACTGCGATAAGGGGCATTGCGCCCTGGCGCCATAGAGCTTGAGTAAACCCACCAATGTCTATAGCCCATGGCACGAATGTATTTACCAAAACACCCAGGAAAAGCGGAACCAGCATTATACCGCCCGGTATTTTGTTAAGTGTTGCGAGAATCGGTACTTCTCCTTTTGTAATGCGTTGCCATATGTTCATTGTCTTTCCTCCTAATATTTGCTTTCAACTTGCGAAGTGCAAAGTTTAGCCGCTAGACTTCTTTCAGCTTGCGAAGTGCAAAGTTTAGCCGTTAGATTTCTTTCAACTTGCGAAGGGCAAAGTATAATGCGTCTTTTTGCCCGAACGCGCCCGCCTTTGTTATTATGTTTGTGTTGTCATGCTTGCCGCCGACTATGCGCATTAGCGGTATGCCAATAAGCACTTCCGAAACTATGCGCAGCCCGGTTGCGTCAATTTCGTTTAAAAATCCCATGGTTGTATCGCCGCCGGTTACAAAAATCCCGGAGATTCTTGTCTTTGCCAAAACACCCGACATTATTTCGCCCATGTATTTTTGAACTGTCTGGCTGGCCTCTTCCATGGTTATTCCCTTTTCCGCGGCCAGTCTTTTTGCCGTTTCAAGTTCCTCACGCTCGTGGGATGCGGCGGATATGATAATTAGGTCTTGCTTGTTATGTAAGATATCCACCGCTTGTGAGATGGTTGTTTGCTTATGTTGCTCATTATTATCCAGCATGTCTGCCGTGGGGATTATTATAATCTCTGTCCCCTTTTCTACGGCAAATTGAACCTGCTCTCTACTGGTTTCGCTTAAACTTGCCACTAGAGCTGCCGACGGGTACTGTGGGGATTGAGTTTCTACCAAGTTATCCACAATGCCTGCGGTACCTACCCACAATATTTTTTTACCGGTAGAAATTGCCGCCGACACTACCGCTTGCATATGCGCATTGGTGGTCGCGTCGAACGAGAATACTCGCCCGGCGGATAAGTCGAATTCTCTCCTTTCTATTGCTTCTAGCCCAATGTGAGTTACAGGTTCGGTATACACCTCCTCAAGGAGCTTTTTTATGTTGTCCTCTCTTACGGGAGTTCTTGGGTCACGGGCAAGCTCGGTTTCGGTGATGGGCTTGCCGTTTAGTTTGTGAATACCACCTTCAGTTGTGCGCCCAAGGTCGGGCAAAGCGGGCATAAAGATGATGATATCGGGATTATAGACTGCGTCTACGGCAGAAATTTCGCGGGCTATCGCACCGCGTAGGGTGGAGTCCACTTTTTTTACCACATGAGTGTAAGGGGATGTATCTACGGCAGACAGAAGATTTTTTATTAGGGAAAAAGCCGCGTCGCCTTTTAATGGTCGGCTTTCTGTGTCTAAGACATAGCTTGCGTCTTGTGTGCCTATGGATGAGGGGTCTAAGGTTACAACCGTTTCTATTCCGCGGCGTTTTAGCTGCACACCGGTATCGTTGCTGCCGGTTATGTCGTCGGCTATTATCAAGTATTTTTGCATAACGCGTGGCTCCTTCTCGATTTCGCCATTATAATTGCGTATTCGATTGCGTTAATTAGGCTTATCGCGCTGGCAGTGCCTTTGTAGGCTTTGCCCATGGCTGTGCCGTGGTCTACCGAGGCGCGGATTATTGGCAGCCCCAGAGTAACGTTTACCCCTGCCACCGCCGCCCATGCTTGCTTCTGGCGGTCGTACACGAACCCTTCCATTTTTAAGGGGATATGGCCTTGATCGTGGTACATAGCCACTACTATGTCGTACCAACCACCACGGGCTTTGGGAAACACCGAGTCCGGTGGGATGGGGCCTTCTGCCAATATGCCTTCCTTACAGGCTTGGTTGATGGCCGGGATAATTTCGTCAATTTCCTCTGTGCCAAACATCCCTGCTTCGCCGCTGTGGGGGTTAAGCCCCGCTACCGCAACTTTGGGGTTTTCGATACCCAAAGTGCGGCACGCGTTATGTGCGAGCCGTATTACTTCCAGTACGCGGTCATATTTTACAAGGTCGCATGCCTGCCGCAGCGATACATGAGTAGATACATGAACAACACGGATATCGTCATGCGCAAGCATCATGGAATATTTTTGTGTATTGGTGAAGTGGGCATAAATTTCCGTATGCCCGGCAAAGTTGTGCCCTGCGAGGTTTATCGCCTCTTTGCTTATGGCGTTTGTTACCGTGGCATCGATTTCACCCGCCATTGCTAACGCGATAACCTTTTCCACATAACGAAAAGACGCCTCTCCTGTATTAGCGGAAATTTTCCCGGGAGTAGCGTCCTGGGCTATACCCATATCAAGGATATCAAGCGTACCAAACTCAAACTTTGCCGCGGCAACATCCGCCACGGGATTGAGCGATAGCCCCTCATGCCCTATAGCGGCGATGGCTTTTTTTATGATATCTACATCTCCGACAATAATGGGTCTGCAACTATCGTAAAATCTCTTTTCCCCAAGCACACGAATACAAAGTTCCGGCCCGATGCTTGCAGGATCTCCCATGGTAATCCCCAAAATTGGACGATATTGCTCCATAAAATCGACTCCCCGTGTAAAATTTGACTAATTTTAGCAGTTGCAGCCGTTTTTTGCAATATGATTTTGTGAAATATTTACGAAATATCTACTCTACCCCGCGGAAGAAATGGCCGTATGTTGTATCGCCATCACTGGCATTTGCGGTTTCGCCTGCGAGGGCCTTTTGGTAGCGTGAGATTGTGTCAAAGATGGTTTTTTCGTTTTCGTCTGTGAATATCAAGCGGAATGATGTGGCACCGCTGGATTTTATTGCGTGAAATTTTTGTGCTGTGTCGAGGGTTTTGCTGTTTAAGATGTAGGCGATACAGTTTTGTGGTTGGGTTTTGGATTTAAGTGGATGCTTTGCCACTATAACCCCACCGCTTAGCTGCTGGGCTGCGCAAGATGCAACATTGGTGGAATGCTGTTGTCCACCAGCGTTGCAGTTACGGCAGCTTTGTTGTATAGGAAAGTGCATGTTAATTTTGTCGCGTAGTGCGTAAGTTTTATTGTGCGCGTTTTTGCGGCCTAAGTATAGCCCTATGGGGCAGTTGTGGGTTGCCATTAGGGTTTGCCTTCCATAGACTATTAGCTCGAAGCTGCCGAGAGCGAAGGATTTTATTTCGGTAGTATTTAACTCTTGGGAAAGGGTTACTTCCATATTGGAGAATGCTTCCACTGCATGATGGTTGAATATATTGAATGTGTGGTTCAGCATTATTTTTTTTGGGGTGTGGCGCAAAAGGTTTAGTTGGCCGTAAGTGGATACAAGGTAGCCATCTATATTGGTGGCGTCCCATTGGGTGATAGCGGCTTTTATTGTGGCCTCGGTGCAATTGCGGCTTATATGTGGGAAGGTTACAAAAATTTCTGTGGTGAGAGGCTTCTCGATGGAAGCGGGGATAATTTCTGCGGGGATGTATACGCGAGAGATGTTTTGGTTGAGGACATTTGGTAAGTGGTCTATATTGTTTAGTTGGACGGATAGCTTTTGAGTGTTGGTAAGCCGTGGGCGGTAGGTTGCCGCAATTACGGAGGTCATATCATCGCGTTTGATGCTTTGTACCAGCTCTTTTTCAAGTTCTTCAACTGCACGGCGGCGCATTTCATTCAGCAGCCCGCGGTTTACAAAAATATTTTCACCAATTTCCGCATGGGCAAACTTAAATTCGAAAGGTGTATTTCCTGTTTTTGATAGCTGTGCAAGAACTTCCTCGCTTGACATAGGCGCGTTAATGGCGGCCTGTATTACATCGCCGTAAATGTCGGATCGTGCGCCGCCGCAGGAGAGGCTAAGGTATACCGGCTTATCGGTTATCGCACGTACGGTTGCGTAAGCTGTCCGCTTTTTGATAGCAGCGGCCATTTCTTTTTTTGTTGCGGAAATAAGCCCGTGGTCATAGGACTTGTATACCGGGTTGCCTTTTTCTATCGCGCCTTTTATAACAAATTCTATCGATTCGCCTTTGGCTATTGCTTTTGATATGCCCGTTCCTACGTGGTTGCCGTCGCTTGTCCAAATTTCTATGCCGTCGCCGGGGTTTGCCGCCGCACTAAATTTTATTTTACATCTGCCTTTGGTATAGGCGGTTACTATGCCTATTAGAGTACCTGTGCTTTTGGGAGTGACGGTACTCATCATTTCCGACCCAGCATAGGTTTGGTAATAGCCTGTGGAAAAGCTGCCGCCCCGGTTAAAGATTTGTAAGAGGTTTTGCTTGTTGGCCGCAACTATAGGATTTGCCGACATAGGCGGCTTTGCCGTTCTGGGTTGTTCATGCTGTGTCAATGTACCAAGCGGCTGAGGTAAAATGCCGCTGCGCTGCGCATTAGATTGTTTTAACGCTTGTGAGTTATCGGGAGCTGTCGCCGCCGCATCAACATTATTATGCCAATGTACATAGGCAGTACCTAACGCGTCCAGCCTTTCGCGGTAGGCTTTTGTTACTAGGTACACGTATTCGGGGCTTTTCATGCGGCCTTCTATTTTTAAGGATGCTGCACCGGCGGCGATTATTTTATCTAGAATATCCAGTGTCATCATGTCTTTTGGACTTAATAGGTAGCCACTATGCTGAGCAGGCGACAAAGCCGCCCTTGTTGGCAAGCTGCCAGCTGTCCGCGATTTCGCAGTTGCCGTGGAATTGAGGCACCCTTGCATGGGCGCCTGTCCCTTATCAGCCGCTTCCACAAGCGTGTACCTCGTACGGCAAATTTGCGCGCACTTACCTCTGTTTCCGCTGCGGCTGCCTATTAGGCTCGACATAAGGCATTGTCCGGAATACGAAACGCACAATGCGCCGTGGATGAAAACTTCCGTTTCTATACCCGCCACAGCATTTATCTCCGCAATTTCCGCAAGTGAAAGCTCACGGGCAAGCACCACCCGCGAAAAGCCCATTTTTTCCATATAAAGCACACCTTCGGTGCTGTGTACAGACATTTGGGTGGACGCGTGAATTTCCACCTGCGGGAACTTGTCCTTCAATATATAAGCAAGGCCCGGATCCTGTAGTATAAATGCCGCCGCACCCTCGCTGTGCATTCGTGTGACAAAGTCCACAACCTGCGGTATTTCGGCATTCTTATAAAGCGTGTTAACAGCTATGTAAACACGCACATCACGTACCGCCGCAAATTCTATTAGGTTGATAATTTCGTCGTCGGTAAAGTTTTGTGCAGAGCTCCTTGCGCTAAAGTTTTTGCCACCAAGGTAAATAGCGTCGGCACCTGCGTTTATCGCGGCAATAGCACTTTCCATGCCGCCTGCGGGAGCGAGCAGCTCGGGTAACTTTATGTTCATATGTAACCAATCCTTTTATATCGTAAGCGCGTTGCATCAATCTCAACTGGTGACTCTCAGTCACCAGTTGAAACCAACTCCGAATAGAAATATCTCTATCAGCAATGCGATTGAGCACGAATTTCCTGCATATTGCCATTAGAGTTGTACCAAAATGAAAGAAGGAGAGCGAAAATGTTTCGGGGTTATGGAGTATTGTCGCTAGTCAATTCTAATTTCAATACAGCTCTATTACGGATTAGTTAGAATTGCCTAACCAAGCTCCAACGAAAACGCAAAACTACTCCCAACACCAACCGCACTCTTCACTCTAACGCTTCCGCCATGGGCTCGCACAAACTCTTTCACAATGGATAAGCCCAATCCACTACCCATTTTATCCTCGTTGCGGGACTGATCTCCCTTGTAAAACCGCTCGAACACGCGCCGCTGCTCTTCTTCTGTCATGCCGCGGCCATTGTCGCCTACGGATACTGTTAGCTTTGTGTCGGAAGAATTTATGGTAGTCTCAACAGTAATTTCGCCGCCATCGGGGGTAAACTTTAGGGCATTGTCCAGCAGGTTGGATATAACACGGCTTATCTTGTCCTCGTCTGCGCTTACCATGTCAGATGTGTGGGCAAATCGGCTGCTTATCATAATGCGTTTATCCAACGCGCGCTTTTCAAACCCTAAAACGGTTTTGCGAATCAGATCATTTATATCAAACTGCGACTTGTGCAGCTTTACACCAGCTTCCTGTATCTGGTGAATGTCCAACAGGTTGTTTGCGAGGTTTAGTAAACGCTCGCTTTCGTCCATTATGATATTTAAATAACGTGGCTGTTGCTGTGGGGGAATTGTTCCATCGCCAAGTGCTGTAAGAAAACCCCGCATAGACGTTAGCGGCGAACGCATATCATGAGATAAATTTGCCACAAACTCCCTGCGGACGCGCTCCTGTTGCTGCAGGCTTTCCGCCATTAGGTTAAACTGCTGCGCAAGTTCTCCCACCTCGTCGGAGCTGTGGATAGGCAGCCGCTTGTCAAAATCGCCAGCCGCTATTACACCCGCGGCTTCGTTCATTTGACTAAGGGGGCGGCTTATTGCGCGGCTGGAGAAATATATCAACAAAAACGCTAACGCTCCAATACCACCTAAAGCAATTAGCGTAAGACGATACATTTCCGCGATGGCGTTCTCAAGCTCTGCCATAGAAAACCTCACCAACGCCGCACCCGCAACCTGCCCGCCAAAACGGTACGGATACCCAACTACCAGCATCGGGTGAGGGTCTTCTATCGTAACAACAATTGCGCTGCCCTGCATAACCGCAAAAAGCTGCGTACTGTCCAGCCACAAATCTGCTTCCACCGGCACTAAAACGTCAAAGTTGTTGCCAACTATCATTACAGTGGCATCTGTGTACTGTTGGATATTTATGATTTCTGTGGTCAAAAGCGGTAAGTTAAGCAGCCCATACGCCGCAAAATTCTCCATGGAATGTGCGACGCGTTGGGCCAGGGTTGTTAGTTCCGCAATTTTTTGTTCCGTTAAGTGCCCGCGGATTCCCTGCGTGAGAATTACCGCAAGCAGTACAAAACTGATAATAAGTGTCCCCAGATGGAGTAGCAACTGCTTCCAAAAAATACGCATATAGACCTCCTAGGAAACCCCACTCCCGCATTAAGAACGGCAAACGCCTACCTCGACTCCCACCGCCACGCGTCTGCGCACATTTCTTCCACGGTTTTTTCTGCTATCCAGCCCAGTACATCGCGCGCGCGCGCAGGGTCGGCATAACAGGTTGCAATATCACCCGGTCTGCGGTCTGCTATTTTGTATGGTACTTTCACACCGGTTACTTTTTCGAAGGCATGTACCATTTCCAGCACACTTGTCCCTTGTCCGGTGCCCAGGTTAAACACATGCGTGCCGGGGTTGCCCACACAGTGGTCAAGTGCCGCCACGTGCCCCGCCGCAAGGTCTGTTATATGAATGTAATCCCTCACACCGGTACCGTCCGAGGTGTCGTAATCCGCGCCAAAAACTGACAGCTCTTTTTGTATACCCGCGGCAGTTTGTGTGACAAATGGCATTAGGTTGTTGGGGATACCGCGTGGGTTCTCGCCAATAAGCCCGCTTTCGTGCGCACCAACGGGGTTGAAATAGCGTAACAGCACCGCCGAGAAGCCGTCGCTTACGCTAATGGTGTCGGTGATTATTTGCTCGCACATGAATTTTGTCCAGCCGTATGGGTTGCTGCAGCCAAGAATTGCGTCTTCTGTCAGCGGCATGTGATTGGCCGCGCTGTAAACGGTTGCGGATGACGAGAATATTATTTGCCGCGTATTGTACATCCGCATAGCTTCCAGCAGGTTTATGGTTGTGGTTATGTTATTCTTGTAATAGGCTAGGGGAACGCGAACAGATTCGCCCACAGCTTTTAGCCCCGCAAAGTGGATGACAGACCGCGGACGAAATTCTTCGAAAACGCGGGAGGTAGCAATCGGGTCGTTTAAATCCATTTCGCGGAACGCAAAATCTTTGCCCGTTATTTTGCGAATACTATCTAATACGCCGGGGTGGCTGTTGGAGAAGTTATCCACCACCACTATGTCATAGCCTTTTTCTAAAAGCATTACTGCCGTGTGGCTGCCTATATAGCCTGCGCCGCCTGTTACTAAAATCATATTGTATCCTCCTTATCGCCCGGCTTTGGGCGTTATCTATCGGTGCTGTGTACCGAAAAATAATATAAACGAGCGAAAACATTACGGAATCAGGTAGTATTTCCACTCGCCAATTCCAATTATTTACAAAATGTCTTCCTGTGATGGGGGCATAGCCCGTGCTCCACAAGCATTGCCTTGTGCAGCACAGTACCATACCCCTTGTGTTTATCGAAGCCATACATGGGATATTCTTTGTGCAGCTTTTGCATTATTGCGTCGCGCTCCACTTTTGCCAATATACTGGCCGCGGCAATCAAGTGGCTTGCGCTGTCGCCCTGCTTTATCGCATGAGCCGCACATGACAGCTCTGGTAGCTTATTGCCGTCCACCAGCACAACCTGCGGTTCTATCGTTAATGCATCCACAGCTTGCCGCATCGCCAGCAGTGCCGCCTGTAAGATATTAATTTCGTCTATAACATCCACATCCACAATACCAAACGCGTATGCCAACGCTTCCTTTTTTATATGTATCGCAAGTTCTTCACGCCGTGCGGGCGGTATTTTTTTGGAGTCGTTAACCCCTTCTATTACCAGCCCCTGTGGAAGCACAACCGCACAAGCCACTACCGGCCCTGAAAGTGCGCCTCGCCCTGCTTCGTCAACCCCCGCAACAGGTACCAACCCTTGGCTTGTGTAAGAATCCTCATACGTGGTTGGCGCGGTTACTGCTTTTCTCATATGTCCCCCCGCATTCCGTTAGAAAGGTACGCAACCAACCCTACCCCGGTAAACATGGCAAACGCCAGCTTAAAAAATGGGTCTATCGGTAGCGGTGTAAAATATCCCTCGATTACCCCTGCGATAATAAGCAGCATTACAACCCCAGGCAGCAGTACAGCAACTTTTCGCCCCTGCATAACCAGTGACTGCCGCCGTGTATAATCGCCGGGCAATAAAATGCCCTGCGCCAGCATTAACCCACAGCCACCCGCCAAAAAAATTGCCATAAGTTCAATAATCCCATGGGGCAATATAAGCGAATACGCCACAACCATATCGGCCCCTGCTTGATAGAAAAACCCAAACAGCGCACCCACAATAAGCCCATTGTATATGAGAATAAGCACCGTCCCCATACCGGCAAGCAGCCCACCCGCAACGGCATTAAATGTAACCGCAATATTATTGGTGGTAATACTGGCCGCCATAAACGAATAATCCACCCATGGCGTGCCAAACTCTGGCGTCTCTCCTGCTGCAAAGCCATCACCCCAGCCCGCCGGCATAAAATCATGCAGCCTTTCGGGTGAGCTGCCTACATACAATCCCGCAAATACAATCCCCAGCATAAAAAAAGCCGTTGCCAAAGCCCAATAACGCCAGCCTGCGCGAACGGCGCGCGGAAACGTGTGGACAAAGTAATTGCGGATATCAGATCCCGTCCTGCGCTCTCGCACATAGAAATGATTATGTGTAACGCCCACCACGCCATTCAAATATGGCAGGATATGGCTTGTTGGGAAATGAGTTTTTGCATATGCCAAGTTATGGCTTGCAAGCCGAAAGAGCCTTGCAAACTCTCGGACGTTGTCTTGGTCAAGGTTTTTTACACCGCTTTTTTGCACACGGGTATTGAGGGCTTCGAGAGCCTTCCATGAGTCTTGGTTTTTTTGTATAAAAGTGGTTTCTGTCATGTGTCTCACGTCCCGCGAGTTTTAATGCATATATTATACATTAGTGCTAGAGGTAGTGCAATTGACATGCGCCGATGGCACGGAAATCAATTTTGTTATTAATCAAAAGAGAAACCAAATTATTAGGGTCAATAAGGCAGTCAAGCATGATGTTAGAGAATGGCCGCTTGTTTTTAGAAAGTGCCCTGTATTGCCGAAGACGGTTGAGAACAATTTTACGTATAATGTTCAAGTTTTGCTGCCCATCCTTGTTCAAAACACGGCAAAAATCCTCGCCTCAGTGAACATCAAGCATCCAATGCATAGTTTCTACAGACCACTCAAGTCGCGCGTGTTTAAGTAAGTCTTTCTCAGTTAAGTTGAGGCTTGATCTGAACGCAAATCTTCGTCTTGGATATAGGTTTCAATCTCTTCTTTTAAGCCTTCGTGATTGCCTTTGACATTCAACAAGTAGTCGGCTTTTGTGCGCCAATGGATCGTCCGCTAAACTTGACATACAATACGCTATCAAATTAAAAAACTCCCGTATCTGCATACAAGAGTTTTTAAAAGGTGTTTAGTTTTGGTTTGCTACTACAGAATAATTACAGCACTAGAACCCTGTTCAAATGGCATGAAATCCTAGAATTATATGTAAGTCTCTAGTAGTACAACCTGTAACCACCCGAACAAAATAAGCTTCATTAGGGAACCTCAATTGATACCTCTCTGACATTGTTACTCCTCTGGCTATACCTGTGTCGTCACCATGCGCGTTAGAAAAGAACATGTTTGTAAAGCTACCAGGCGGCAAACCTCCTACTAGAAATACTTCAAACCATGTCCTACCCAAAGACCCCTCAGGCGGCGGTCTAAAATTACGTTCCCCAACAATAGCGCCCATATTAGGATTATCCGCTCCAATTGCCCTAAATATACCATTCCAAACTTGCACTTGATTAAAGGGCATTATTCCAGTACGGGATAACTCATGAAAAAAACTATCTAAGCTATGAGCATCTTCGGCTAAAACATTGATAATTTTATTCCCACACATATCATACTCAGCAATAGTAGCAATGCTGTCCAATACACTAAAATCCCATGCGATGCTTTCGAGAAACAGCTGTCTGTCTATCTCGTTTCGCGTACGAGATGGCGTAAACATATTTTCATCAAATGTAATGGTGGTTTTATTACCATACCAATCATATCTGATGATAGTCGTCGATTCACTGCAAATTATGGTAGCGTTTCGGGTTTCAAAATACTCCCAATTTTCATTGGCAATATGACCCACAACCCGGGCGTTTGTTTCCACAAGCAACCAAAACGCATCCTCATCTTGATCCACCCTGTGGGCTGTTAGTGTATTTTCTGAGTCGAACACAAAAATAGATTTTTCTACAGGACAGAATATAGCTGTCATAGGTGTTCCATCCATTACAGACACAAGAGTTTCACGAAGGACACTGCGGTTCTGCAACTCTTCAAAATCGACATTTGAAGCGAGAACGATTGTAGATACACTAAAGAGCAATACCACCGATACTAACCAACCAACCAAACCTTTTTTCATGCTCATTCCTCCTTAAAAATTTATTTGTCACATACTCATGTATGACATTAAATGATGTATGCAAGCATAACTGAAATCTTCACAAATGTCAACAAAAATCGCAAGAAAAATAATACTTTTTGTCCCTTGCACGCCGCAACGAAACTTATACTCGCATAGACACGCGTTTTTTTTGTGCGGCGAATACGCCCGACATGCGTGTAGTTTCATAATGTTTCAAGATTGTGTCCCACAAAACCCAATACCGTAACGAATCAAGTATTGCAATATTCCCAGCGTTTGTTATAATTTCCTTAGAACATTTTCTTAGGATTATATCGAAAGGATAGGATAACATGACAGAAATCAAATCCGAGAGCGGCGGACGTGTAATTGTGTCAAACGAAATTTTGGCAATTATCGCAAGCAAGGCGGCTTTGGAAGTGGAAGGCGTTACTGGTATAGGCGGCTACTTCCCCGGCACGGTTAAGAACAAAACCGTGCGTAAGCACATGCCAAAAAGCGTTGCCGTGGCAGTAAATGACGAAGATGTAAAGGTGGCAATTGCAGTAAAAGTGGAAATGGGTGCTAAGCTGCACGATGTTTCCAAAGAGGTGCAAAACCGCGTAAAAGCCGCGGTCGAAACCATGACAGGACTTAACGTAACGGAAGTAAATGTTCGCGTGGCCGCCATTGCACCGGAGAAGCGTAAAGCATAATGACAAGACGTGATGCGCGCCGCCATGCTTTTGCGCTTGTGTTTCAAATGCCTTTTCACGAAAAGGCAACTGTGGAAGACTTGGCAAAAGTTAAAAAATGGTATTATGACGACCTGGCGCAGGTCGACCGCCCCAAGGGCAAGTATGCCGAATATATCGACCGTGCTGTATGGGGTGTTTTCGATAGGCAGGCACAAATTGACGGTGTTATAGAAAATTTCCTGCGGGACTGGGATGTTACACGTATAAGCAGGGTTGACTTGGCGATAATGCGCTTGGCTATTTACGAAATGTTGTGCGAGGCTGATGTTCCCATTGGTACTGCCGTAAACGAGGCCGTGGAAATTGCTAAAGAATTTGGCACAGATGAGTCTGCGGCGTTTGTTAACGGTGTGTTGGGTAATGTTTCGCGAAGCATGAAAGACGGCGCTAATGGCTAGGCAAGTTTTGCCGATTGAGGGGGAACAACATGGCTAGGCAAGTTTTTACCGTTTCCCAAGTCAACCGGTACGTCAAGCGTGTGCTGGAAGCGGACGCACTGCTGGCAGGCGTTTTCATCGAGGGAGAGCTATCAAATTTCAATGCTCATTCTTCGGGACATTTGTACTTTACCCTCAAAGATACGGCGGCGGCAATAAGCGGCGTTATGTTTCGCAGCCATGCCGAAAATTTGAGTTTTGCACCCAAAAACGGTATGAAAGTTATTGTATTTGGGCATCTTTCCTTGTATGAAAAAACTGGGCAGTACCAGTTGTACGCAGAAATTTTTGAGCCTGCCGGAGTGGGCGGGTTGCAGCTTGCATTCCGGCAACTCAGCGAAAAGTTACAGCAAGAAGGGCTTTTTGATCAAGAGCGTAAGCGTCAGTTGCCTGCTTTTGCCCAAACGGTGGCGGTTATAACAAGCCCGACTGGGGCGGTGGTTCATGATATTATCCGCACAATACGCGAGCGTAACCCCGCAACTAAAATAGTAATTGTTCCCGCTAAAGTACAAGGAGAGGGCGCGGCTGTCGAACTTGCACAGGCTGTGCGCGACGTTAACACTTGGGGCGGCGCGGATGTAATAATACTTGGCCGCGGCGGCGGTTCGATAGAGGATTTATGGGCGTTTAACGAGGAAATTCTTGCTAGAGCTATTGCTTCGTCTAAGATTCCGATAATTTCTGCCGTGGGACACGAGACAGATTTTACCATATCTGATTTTGTGGCAGATTTTCGCGCGGCCACACCTACGGCGGCTGCCACGGCGGCGGTTTATGATTATTTGCAAGTAGTGACATATGTAGCGCACTTACGTGACAGGCTTGTTAAACGTCTGCATACGCACATTCCCGAAACCGTGCGCGCTATTGACGGGTTGCGCGCAAAACTGGCATATAATATGAAACAATGCATCCGCAAGCGCGGCAGCAAAACACAGCAATTGCTGGCACGGCTCAACCACAATACAAAATCTCGCCTTGCGCTGGAGTGGCAGGCATCGTCGCACCACGAGGCATTATTGGAGAAGGTATCGCCCTATGCGGCGTTTAAGCGCGGTTATGCCCTTGTTCGTACAGAAGAAGGCATGTTGGTGACAGCCGCAAAGGAGCTTACCGCCGGGCAAAATCTTGAGTTGGCTTGGGCGGATGGACACGTTACCGCGGTAGTTAAAGAAATCGTAGCGCGTTAGGGAAATAGTATCAGTTGGTTATAAATATGACGAGAGCGTTAGTTGTCTCAAGAAGGAATGGAAGCATGCCAAAGAAAAAAACCAATTTTGAAACAGATATAGCCAGACTTGCGGAAATTGTTGAGCAGGTGGAAGATGGCAGTACCCCGCTTGACACAGCAATAAACCTATATAAAGAGGGCCTCGCATTGGCCGCAAAATGCGGCAAAACCCTAGGCCAATACGAAGAAGAAATTCTAACCCTGCAAAAGGACGCCGAAGGTAATTTCAATTTTCTTGAGGAGCCTGTATGAGAGACGCATTAGCGGCATTTTTAACAAACCGTCACATGCTTACCGCATTGGTGGCAATGGCAATTGCCCAAATATTGAAAGGGTTGTTCGACTATTGGCGCACCAACTCGTGGGAAAAGGCTATATTCTTTAGCACAGGCGGTATGCCCAGCTCCCATAGCTCAATGTCTATGGCTTTGGCAGTTTCTATTGGACTGTACGAAGGGTTTGAGACCACGCTTTTTGCAATGAGTGCGGTGCTGGCTCTTGTGGTTATGCACGACGCGCAAGGTATTCGCCGTGCGGCAGGTAAGCAGGCAGAGGCAATAAATTTCCTGTTTTCAAAATTGGAAGGGCAAGGCATTAAATTTGACGAAAAGTTAAAAGAACTGCTCGGGCATCGTCCGATAGAAGTTTTCGCGGGCGGGGTTTTGGGGTTAATTGTGGCTATTGCTACGTTTTTGATTTTCCCGCCGGCGGTGTAAATAAGGAGTACGCATGAATCTGGAAAAACTGCGCGCAAAACGCGCATTAAAAAAGCTCGGGCCATTGCAGCAAGCGGCCTTGGCTGCAGATATACGCAAGTTTCTATTACACAGTTTAAGTAACTCGGGCGGCCATTTGGCATCCAACTTAGGTGTGGTAGAACTTACTCTGGCGTTGCATACGGTTTTTGATACGCCAACGGACAAGCTGTTATGGGACGTAGGGCATCAGTCTTACGTACATAAAATATTAACAGGCCGCCGTGGGCGGTTCGACACTTTGCGCCAACTGGACGGACTCAGCGGCTTTCCTAAGTCAAAAGAGAGCCCTCACGACGCGTTTGATACAGGGCACAGTTCCACTGCAATTTCTGCCGCGTTAGGACTTGCCGCAGCACGTGACCTTAGAGGAGAAAGCCACAAAGTAGTGGCTATAGTCGGCGATGGGTCTATGACCGGGGGGCTTGCGTTTGAGGGGCTCAACAACGCAGGGCGCGCTAATACCGACTTGCTGGTGGTTTTGAACGACAACCAAATGTCTATCAGCAAAAACGTAGGGGCGGTTTCCCGCCATTTGAACCAGTTGCGCATTACCGGTGGCTACTTAGGCGTTAAAAAGGAAATACGTCATATGCTAGGCAGCCTGCCCATGGTAGGCGAGGCTCTAACAAAGGGCATCGAATCCACAAAAAATCTTGTAAAATACGCCGTATTGCCCGGTGTGCTGTTCGAAGAATTGGGCTTCAAATATTTCGGGCCGATAGATGGCCACGACATTGGGGAAATGACAAAGGTTTTTGGCCAAACGCAAAAAATCCGTGGCCCCGTGTTGGTGCATGTTCTAACAAAAAAAGGCAAGGGTTACAAACCTGCCGAGACTTATCCACAAAACTATCACGGTATTGGCGCGTTTGATGTCTCTACAGGAAAACCTCGTGCCGCACCCGTGGTCAAGTACACCGATATTTTTGCAAAAGAGCTATGCCGCCACGCAAAATCGGACAAGCGTATTGTGGCGGTAACCGCCGCTATGCCAGACGGGACGGGGCTTGCGCTGTTTCGCGAAAAATTCCCCAACAGATTTTTCGATGTAGGGATTGCGGAAGGCCACGCCGTTACTTTTTCGGCGGGCTTAGCAAAAGGCGGGATGCGACCCGTAGTGGGAATTTACTCCAGCTTTATGCAGCGCGCGTACGACAATGTTCTTCACGATATTGCGGTGCAAAACCTGCCTGTGGTATTTGCGCTGGACAGGGCGGGAGCTGTTTGTGCAGAAGGGGAGACGCATCAAGGACTGTACGACTACGCGTATCTTTCTCACATCCCCAACATGACGGTTTTGGCACCGTCGTGCGGGAACGAACTTGCCGCGATGTTGGATTTTGCAGTATCTCATGATGGACCGGTGACGATTCGATATCCTAACGCGGCTGCGGCGGAATTGCCTATGCCAAAAGGATTACAAGACAGCACCGAAACAATTGTCCATGGACGCGCAAGACAAATCGCCGCGGGAAACGCCATAGCCATAGTATCCGTGGGAGCAATGCTTGAAACCGCGTTATCAGCCACAAAAATTCTACAATCCCAAGGTCACAATCCAAGCCTATACGACGCGCGTTTTGTAAAACCCATCGACACCGCTCTGCTGGCAAAGCTACAAACATACCAACACGTCTTTACCATAGAAGACGCGGCGGCAATAGGCGGATTTGGTTCGCGCATTAACCCAACCCACGCCTTCGCCTTCCCCGACAAATTTATAGAACCGGGACGGCGAGAACAATTATTCAAACGCTACGGATTGGACGCAAATTCCATAGCCGAAAAAATACAAACAATAATTAAGGAGCATCAAGAATGAATGGATCAAAAACTCTAAGTAGAAAACAAATCAACCTGGAAATCGAACGCAAAAAAAACCGTAAACGCCGCATGTCGAAAAGCATAGTTGCCCTAATATTTTTGGCACTGTTTGCCGCCATTGGCTGGGTTGCATGGGATGTACACACCCGCAACTGGGTTTTGCGTTTCGAAGGCACACGAGTTGCCACAGGCGACCTACAACTTTATGCAACGGCATTTTCTTCTCCCGACCGTACCAGTGCGGAAGTTCATGACCTTGCACTTGACTCTTTGATTGAGGATTTAGTCATTATTCACCAAGCACAGATCAGGGGCCTTGGTTTCACTTCTGCCGAAATAGACGAGAGAGTTGACGAAACAGTATGGAGCATGCAAATGAACGGACTAACCGGCATTGTTTCCGACCGCCGCGCAGTAGAATTGTTTAATTCGCATCTCCTATTCGAAAGACTGGTTGACATCTATGTCCCAGATGTCCCGCCTACCCCGGAAGAATTTGCTGAAGGACTTGAAGCTTACATCGAAAATAATCGCAGTTTTTATGACGATGTACAGGCTAAACATGTTGCCGTACCATCGGAAGAGGTTGACGCCGCATTAGAGATGATAGGCACGCCACAGTTTGATGAGCTTGTTGCCACTCACGCCGTTATTCCCGGCTCTGACCCAGAGAGTCTTACAATAGGCGCACTTGATCTTGCAAACAATATAATGGGCCAACTGGCCGATTTTATGGATTACTTTGCAATATTGGCTCTTGAACAGGGCGAAACGGAAGTGTTTCCATTGTCCGACGGCTCTTCTCTAATAGTGCATATCTACAGCCGCACCCCAGGCGATAGGGAAGCAATGGAAGCCAACTTTACCCGTACGGCCAACGAAGAGCGTATGCGCGAACGCGGCGAAGAATTTCAACCGATATTCCAAGGTTGGGTAGATGACGCCACCGCACGCATTACCATAAACGAACGGGCGTTTAATAACCTAAGATAACCATGTTAGCGGGCGTTATCACAAACGAGACAAAAGACCCTACGCTGGAATACACAGCTTTAGTGTGTGACTTCTTGGAAATGCGGGATGTTACCTGCTATACAAAAAACCCGCCAGTGGATGCAGATTTTTGGGTTATCCTTGGCGGCGACGGTACGATGCTGCGCTATTCCCATCTTGCGGCACTATATGATATACCACTGCTTGGGATAAACTTGGGCACGCTAGGCTTTTTAACCGACGTGGAAAAGCAAGATGGGACGGAAGCTCTAGCCAAAGTACTTTCAGGTGATTTTATCCTTGAAAAGCGGATGATGCTTGAAACCTTGTATATTTGTTCAAGTGGTTCTGACGAAAGCCTGCTTAGCCAACTGCTGCGGAAAAAACCCGAAAACCGTAACGCTTTAAATGATATTTTTGTAGGCAGCAGTTTTGGCGATTTGGCGCGTTTTTCTGTTTATGTAAATGATCAGCTGCTGGATATCGTTCGTGCGAACGGTATTATTGTGGCTACTCCAACGGGGTCTACTGCATACAACCTATCCGCTGGCGGGCCACTATTGTTGCCACATAGTGATATGATGGTGATAACTCCTGTGTGCCCGCACGACCTTAGCTCGCGTCCTGTGGTAGTTAGCGCGTCGGACGTGGTGCGCATTGTACCCCACAACGCGTCCAATTTGATATTAGACGGCGAGACCCGCGGCGCGACCTGTAGCGAAGATAGTATTGTAGTGCAGAAGTCTAATTACCAGGCTACGATTATTAGAACTACGCCTGTGCAGCTTAATGCTGTGCTGCGGAAGAAAAAGGTTTTATAGGGGTAAACTTACTTTATCCGCTTATACGAAAACGTAAACCCAAAGGAGGCGATCTCTCGTGAAGTCTGAACGCCAAAAGGCAATTCTGCAACTGGTACGCACAAAGGATATTTTCACACAGGAAGAACTGACTGCGGCTTTGTCGAGTGCGGGCTTTTCCGCGGCACAGGCCACCGTCAGCCGTGACATTCGCGAGCTTCGTCTACTAAAGGAAAGTACCCCTCGCGGACAAAAATACGTTACACCGCAGGAACCAGAACACAGCCTTGCGCGTATTTTCCGCGATGGAGTAATCTCGGTCGACCACGCGGGTAACATGCTTGTGCTGCGTACGCTAAGCGGGCTGGCAATGGCTGTTGCCCTAGCTCTTGACGATATGAATTTCCCCGAAATACTGGGTTCTGTAGCCGGTGATGATGTTGTGCTTTCCGTTGTAAGAACCGAGGTAGATGCCGCAAAACTAGTGGAGAAATTGTCGCCATGTTAAATCACTTGCGTATCGAAAATATTGCCCTTATAGACGAGGTAGAAGTAAACTTTGCGCCGGGTCTTAATATCCTTACGGGTGAAACCGGTGCAGGTAAGTCTATTTTGGTGGATTCCATCAACTTTTTGTTAGGCGGCAAAGCAACTCGCGAACTTGTTCGTGCTGGTGCGTCCTTCGCCTACGTAGAAGGTTTTATCGAATGTACAGACCCATTGGTTCAAGCGGGTCTGTTGGAGCTTGGAATAGACGTGTCGGATGGCGAGATTGTGCTTTCGCGACAAATGCAGGCAGATGCAGGTAAGTCTGTCTGCAGGATAAACGGGCGAAATGTTACCGTGGGAATATTAAAAGAAGCCGCTGCGCTGCTGGTGGACGTTCATGGGCAGCATGAGCACCAAGGTTTGCTGGATACGGCCAAGCAAATGCGCCTGTTGGATCGCTTTTGCGGTGCTGGGCTTGAGCTTCTCAAAGCCAAATTGGAAGAGCGTTTGAAGGCTTATCGCGAAACGGATCGTGCTCTAAAGGCAATAACGGGCATTGGCAACCAGCGTGACGCGCAAATTGAAATATGGCGTTTTCAGCTGGACGAAATTACAAGGGCAGGACTAAAACCAGGCGAAGAAGAAACCCTTACTATAAAGCGCGATAGGCTAAGCAGTTTGGATAAACTACATAAAAACGCTACCAGCGCGCTGTCACTGCTGTATGGTGGTAATAATATTCAGCTTTGCGCGGTAGATCAAGTTAGTCGTGTTTCCGGGCTTATTGCGGACATGGCACGAATAGATCCCGAGCGCGAACAGCTTCAGTCTATAGCGGCGGAAGCAAGCCAGCTTTTGCAGGATATCGTATCCGAGTTGCGGGACTACGTAGATGAATTAGACGCAGATCCCAATGAGCTAGAGAAACTCGAGTCCCGATTGGATGTAATTTATCGCACAAAGAAGAAGTACGGTCTCACTGTGGAAGACGTGCTTAAAAAGCAAGCCGAGTTAACACAAAATTTAGAAAACTTGGAAAACAGCGATGCCGAAATAGCACGACTAAAACGGATTCGTCGCGAAATAGTTGTGGAGATAACCACCATTTGTGACGAAATGAACGCTTTGCGCGCATCTACCGCCGCGGGGGTGGAAGCAGGCATATCCGAGGTGCTTACAGATTTAGGTATGAAGAATGCGCGTTTCTTCATCGATATACAGCGTAAGACGGCCTTTGGACCCGATGGTAACGACCAAATTGAGTTTATGATATCCCCCAACCCCGGCGAGCCGGTAAAGCCCTTGCGGCGTATAGCATCCGGCGGCGAAATGTCTCGTATTATGCTTGCGGTTAAAACCATAATGGCAGACGCAGATAATATAGATACGGTAATTTTTGACGAAGTGGACACAGGTGTTAGTGGTCGCACTGCCCAGCAAGTGGCCGAAAAGCTAATGGGTATTTCCCGCCGCCGTCAGATTTTATGTATTACCCATCTCCCGCAGATTGCCGCTATGGCAGATACACATTTTTTAATAGAAAAATCCATAGAAGCAGATCGCACTGTCACTCGCGTGTTCCCGCTTGCAGACGAACATATGACAGGTGAACTTGCACGCTTGATAGGTGGCGCGCAAATTACCGAGGCAACAATGGCGGCTGCGCGTGAGATGAAGTCACAGGCGGATGCTTTAAAGGTTTAAGGCCGGGAAGGACTCGCTAAATAAGTGGTACTATTCCGAGGATTACCAAGCTATTTTAAAGCATATGCTTCTTAATATCGGCAGTGATACGATTGAAGCCGAATAGTAAATACGTTTTTTCTTTAGATATCGTAGCTTAAATGCGTGAAGGCTTACCAGTATTTGACATGTTGAATTCTTTTGAATATTATAATTGAGATAATTGCAAACTAGGAGGTTAAACACTTTAGCCTCCTCTCAACTGCAGACTAGGAGGTTAAAATGTCTATTTACAAAGGTTCGGGAGTGGCCATGTGCACGCCATTCGACAGTGCGGGAAAGTTTAATGGAGATGTTTACGAGAAGTTGATCGAGTTTCAAGTTCAAAAAGGTACTGCCGCTATTGTTTCCTGTGGAACTACAGGGGAATCTCCTACTCTTACGAACGAGGAACATATAGAAGTGGTGCGCACTGCTGTTGCCGCGGCAAAAAAGTCTGGGGATAAACATGGTCGCAGAGTCCCCGTTGTGGCTGGTGCAGGCGGTAACAATACCGCCGCGTGTATAGCCGCGGGTCGTGCATGTATGCAAGCAGGTGCAGACGCGATTATGCTGGCTACACCATATTACAACAAGACGAGCCAGCGCGGGCTAGTTGCGCATTATACGGAAATTGCTAGAAATATAGACTTGCCGATAGTTGTGTACAACGTACCTGCGCGTACCGCACTTAATATGCAGCCAAAGACGCTTGCGGAGCTTGCAAAATTGCCTAACATACAGGCGGTAAAAGAAGCCAGCAGCGACATTGTACAAATTGCCGAGGTAATTGAACGCTGTGGTGATAACCTTGATGTGTATGTGGGTAATGACTCAGAAATACTACCAACGCTTGCACTTGGCGGCAAAGGTGTTATTTCTACTATGGGTAACATCGCGCCAGCACATATTCAAGGAATTGTGGATAAATTTTTTGCAGGCGATTTGGAAGGTTGCAGGAGTGCACAGCTCAGTATTTTATCATTGGTGCGGCTTTTGTTTACGGATATTAATCCTATGCCGGTTAAGGCAGGGCTTCGGATGATGGGGTTTGATGTTGGGCAATGTAGGCTGCCATTGATAGATATTGACGCTTCGCTTGAAGATGCGCTAAAGGCAGAGATGGTGAAGTTTGGGTTAATTTAGTGGCTTTACACCAATAAGGAGACATCTTATGACAAAAATAATCCTACACGGCTGCCTTGGCAGAATGGGAACGGCCGTAACTAACCTTGCCGCCACTACCCCTGATATCGAAATTGTTGCAGGCATAGATACAACAACCGAGCAATGCCCCTATCCTATATATCAAGGTATAAACTGTGGCGTTACGGCTGACGTTATCATTAGTTTTCTACCATCTCCCGCTGTTGACGCAACTCTTGAACTGCTAAACTTTGCCGCTGCCAACCGCATGCCGCTGGTTATCTGCACTACAGGTTTGCCTCAGCATGTACTTGACGCGGTTTCCTATGCTTCCACAAAAACGGCTGTACTGCACTCCGCAAACATGTCACTTGGAGTTAACCTTGTTACCAACATATTGTCGCGCATTTCTAAGTTATTGCATAGTTCTCAATTCGATATAGAAATTGTGGAAAAACACCACAACAAAAAAGTGGACGCACCAAGCGGTACCGCTGTTTTGCTGGCTGATACGATAAACCAAACTCTTGGTGGCAATATGCGCATAGTAACAGACCGCTCTCATACACATGCAGAGCGCGCTACGGATGAAATAGGGGTGTATGCTTTGCGTGGCGGCAATATTGTAGGCGAGCATAGTGTGCATTTTGTTAGCGCAAACGAGTCTATCGAAATCACACACAGTGCACTTACGCGAGATGTTTTTGCTGCAGGCGCGCTAAAGGCCGCACATTTTATAAAAGGCAAGAGCGCGGGACTTTACACCATGCAAGATCTGATTGACGCGCCGTAAAAGAATCCTGCTTTGTTAGTCATATGTCGTTGAAACTACTAATGGTTGTGGAATTGAAAAGCGGCTGCGAATTAGGTGCAGTGAGTGAAACGAACGTTTCCCGCACCGCATTAGGTGCAGTGAGAGAAGCGAACGTTTCCCGCACCGCATTAGGTGCAGTGAGAGAAGCGAACGTTTCCCGCACCGCATTAGGTGCAGTGAGAGAAGCGAACG
>Ga0123352_10000102_pt1 | contig 92716 bp, 94 predicted proteins | sample TergutLab28metaG_FD_89700 | JGI IMG/M metagenome (GOLD analysis project Ga0123352, IMG submission 89700) | Labiotermes labralis P1 segment gut microbial communities from Petit-Saut dam, French Guiana - Lab288 P1 | ecosystem: Host-associated > Arthropoda: Insects > Digestive system > Gut ...
AGACGGACGGTATGCACCTGCCTTTTTTGTTATTTGAGTTTCTTCCACCTTCTTACTAATCCATCTGCGGAAATTGGGCTTGGTAAGCGTTTTACCCAATAATACCTCAAAAACCTGTTGCAGCTCTGTTAAAGTAAAACTTTCGGATATTAAGCCGAAAGCAATATTGGTGTAAAGGGTTTTGTTTTTTATGCGGTCTAAAGCATAGTCTAATATTTTTATGTGGTCATAAGCCATGCTCTCATTAGAGTTATTGCATAGAGCATAGCTATATTTTTTCCTTTTCTCAAAGCCGCTGACTATGGTTTCTTCCGTCACACGATATGATATGGTAGCCATGTCTGCATCATTGTGTAATGTAATTATATATTCGGATATCATTTGAAAATCAGAAATCTTTTCAGCAGATACCGAATGTTTTTTAATGCTAAACCATTTAAGGTTATCCCTTTCGGCTATAGCATACTCTTTTATGCTTTCTTTTTGGGCAATTGCATAATATGACGTTGCTATTGTTCTTGCGGAAGGGTCACGTTCTACCGCCCCCCATGTATATAATTGCTCAAAATAAATATTTTCAAGGTTTGTCTTTTCTTTTAGCTGGCGGTACACCGCATCATCTAAACTTTCATTAACATCCACTAATCCATATGGAAACAGCCAGCAATCTTCAAATGGCTCTTTATCTCTTTTTGTTAAAAGAACCATAAGTTCCTTTTGAGGAAGTTTTTTTGCATTCTCTTTTTCTGCATCTTCAACTTTGAATAATGCAAGATTAACCGTAACTAAGAAATTTTTATCGTTGAAACTCATCTTATTCCCCCTTCCTCTATTTCTATTTTACCTTACCTAAGACAGAGAAGCAATAAAAAAAGTCTTGACAAAATTACTTATTATCATTATTATAATAAGTAACATATTATCAAATAGATAATATGTATTTGATGGGAGGGTAAATATGAACAGCATCGAAGAAAGAATAAAAGAGCTAAAACAAGAAAAAAATGCGGTAATTCTGGCGCATTATTATCAGTGCCCGGAGATACAGCAAATAGCCGACTATGTTGGTGATTCATACTATTTAAGTAAAATAGTCAAAGAAGCAGGACAAGAATTAATCATATTTTGCGGTGTTCGTTTTATGGCCGAATCAGCTAAAATACTTTCTCCACATAAGAAAGTATTGTTACCTGTTGCAGATGCAGGCTGTCCAATGGCGGACATGGCTGACACAAATAAGATAAAAGAGCTAAAAAAGCAATATCCTGATGCGGCGGCGGTTTGCTATATCAATACGTCAGTTGAAGTTAAAGCTCTTTGTGATATTTGCGTTACATCTTCCAATGCCTTTGACATTATTCGCAAGCTGCCGGAAAGAAAGATTATTTTTTTACCTGACCGAAATTTATCGGCATATATTGCCGATAAATGCCCCGAAAAGGAGTTTATTATTTATCCGGGATATTGCATTGTACACAATAAAATAATGCCCGAGCATATAACGGAACTTAAAATTAAGCACCCCAATGCTCCTGTTGCGGCACATCCCGAATGCCGAAAAGAAGTGCTTGCCCTTGCGGATTTTGTGGGCAGTACAGCTGAAATTCTTAGCTATGCAAAATCTTCTGACAGCCCAGAGTTGATTGTTGTAACCGAAGAAGGTATACGCCATGCTCTGGAACATCAAAGCCCCAAAAAGAAATTTTACTTCCCTTATCCGCAGATGATTTGTGCCAACATGAAAAAAACCACTATTGAAAATGTGCTTTGGGCATTAGAGGATGAAGCTGCTGAAATACATATCGAAGAAGGATTGAGAATCTCTGCCCTAAACTGTTTAAAAGAAATGCACAGACTTGGAAATTGAGGTAATACATATGAATGAATTTGATGTAATTATCGTAGGCTCCGGGGCGGCAGGTCTTTATTGTGCCTTGCACTTAAATCGTAATTTAAAAGTCTTAATCATAACTAAAACCGATTTAAGAGAATGTAATTCACATCTTGCCCAAGGGGGCATTACATCAGTATTAGATGAGAGCAATAAGATATCTTTTATAAACGATACCCTTAAAGCAGGTCGGCATGAAAACGATTGCGATTCCGTCAAAATGCTTGCGGACTGTGCCGGTGACCTGATTTCAAAATTATCAATGCTTGGAATGCCGTTTACTGCCGAAAATGGGCAGCTATGCTTTACAAAAGAAGGAGGACACAGCAAAAAACGTGTTGCCTATGCAGGTGATGAAACGGGGAAACACTTAATTGAGATGCTTGCAAGCAAAGTAATTGACTGCAAAAACATAACCCTGTGGGAGCAAACTTCCTTAATTGATATTTTAGAGGATTTTGCTTTAAAATCCTGTGTTGGTGTCGTGGTTGAAAGAAACGGAGAAATGTTTAACCTGCACTGTGGCAAAACAGTTCTTGCCTGCGGAGGAATTGGCGGTCTTTTTAAAAAATCAACCAATCAGAAAACAGTCTCCGGCGATGCTATAGCAATTGCCTATAAGCACAATATAATCATGAGAAATTTAGGTTATATACAATTTCATCCGACTGCTTTGTACGAGAGCATGTCGAGCAACAGGAGTTTTCTTATATCGGAGTCAGTTCGAGGCGAAGGTGCATATTTATTGAACGCTGATAAAAAGCGTTTTGTTGATGAATTGCTGTCAAGAGATGTTGTTACTAAAGCCATTCTAAACGAGCAAAAAAGAAACAATAGCCAATACGTTTACTTGGATATTTCTCATAGGGACAACACATATCTCGTTAAAAGGTTTCCAAGTATCTACGAAAAATGCCTTGTGGCAGGATATGATATCACCAAGGAGAGCATACCCGTTACACCCTCACAGCATTATCATATGGGAGGAATACAAGTTGACTTGCACGGCAAAACATCTATGAATAATCTATATGCCATCGGCGAGGTTAGTTGCAGTGGGGCGCATGGTGCAAACAGGCTTGCAAGCAATTCTTTGCTTGAAGCATTGGTATACGGTGAAAAAGCCGCCTTTGATATTAATAAGTGCATCAATCTATATTCAATGACTGCTAAGATTTATGCGGTTTATCCCGAACTAAGGGATGCAGAGTACAGAGCAAAGCTTGTAAGTTCATTATTAATTAGTGAAAATGGAGGAATAACAGATGAATTATATATTTGTTGATAAAATTATTAAAAGGGCATTTGCAGAAGATTTTCCATATGGAGATATCACATCAGAATCTTTGATTGACCCCGGCGCAACGCTTGATGCCGCCCTTATATGCAAGGAAACAGGCGTTATGGCAGGGTTTGAGGTTTTTGAAAGGGTGTATGCCCTTTTGGGTGATGTTACCTGCCAATTTTTCTGCAAAGATGGCGACACAATCCTGCGCAACCAAAAAATTGCCGAGGTAAAAGGCAATGCCATTAATTTATTAAAAGGAGAGCGAATAGCACTAAATTTTATTCAAAGGCTTAGCGGTATAGCCAGTTTGACGCGAAAGTACACCGAGGCACTTACCGGTTGCCATACAAAGCTGCTTGACACAAGAAAAACAACGCCGGGTATGCGGTATTTAGAAAAATATGCTGTAGCTGTTGGAGGTGGTATTAATCATAGGTTTAGTCTTTCGGACGGCATTTTGATTAAAGATAACCATATAGCGGCTGTAGGAGGTGTAAGGCCCGCAGTGGAAAAAGCCAGAAGCTTACATGGCTTTGTCCGTAAAATTGAAGTGGAAGTTGAAACTTTGGAAATGGTAAGGGAGGCGCTTGAAGCGGAAGCAGATATAATTATGCTTGACAATATGGATATTGATACAATGAAAAAGGCGGTTTCATTAATAGGCGGACGTGCAATTACCGAATGCTCCGGCAATGTTAATTTTGACCGCTTACAAGCTCTTAACGGCATAGGGCTTGACTTTATATCCTGCGGTTCGCTTACACATTCGTATTTATCACTTGATATCAGCCTACGTATATCTTGATATGCTTAATATATCCCCCGTGCTTTCCGACAAGAAAAAATAGTAGGTATTCTTATGCGCATTATCACAGAAATAGTAATAATGAAATTGGCGGTTAATATCACAAAAGATGATTTTGTATCTATCGTAGACAGACCGGAAATGGGCGCAAATATTTGACGTATACTGCCAGCCTAAAGGCAGGGCATTTACCCGCCCCGCCTTTATTCTTTGGAAAATTTATAATATGCGTACGAATAGGAGTAATGAACCCTAATGCCCTTTACTCCGGCCTGTCACAAACACAATAATCTCCCCAACAATAACGGCCGCTATAGTTCCAATCACAAGCATACTGTCAAAATACCAGCTGCCGTCATCAAGCGGATAAACCATAGAAAACACAGCCGACAAAACCAGCAGCACAAGCGGTACATAAGCGATAAAATTTATCATCACCTTTCCGCCCGGCGCTTTGAATGGACGCTCTGCATCCGGGTCAATTTTTCGCAGTTTCTTAAAAGCGGGAAACATAAACATATAAGCCAAAATTAAGGTGATAATTTGTAAAGCGAAAAATCCCCAAAATATATCCGGATTAGTGATAAAAGGTACGGCAATAACCATTAAGCTCGCCAATATGCCATTTAGAATAGAAGCCCCAAGAGGTGCGCCGTCCTTATTGCGCAAGCTGAATACTTTTGGCAAAGCCTGCTGTTCGGCTGCGTGAGAAGCCACATAATTCACACCCAAAGCCCAAGACAACACATTTATAAACAGCGTAAAAAGGAACAAGATGCCGACTATAGGAACCAATATATGTCCGGGCAGACCAAGGACATTAAAAAAATGGATGAAGCTGTCCACCAGACCGCCGTAAGTTGTCAATTCCGCAACCGGTATGGCAGCGCTTATTCCAAATGCCGCAAAAATATAGAAAAACGAAATAAGTATGCCGCCCAACAGCAATGCCTTGGGGATTTGCTTTTTCGGATTCTCCATATCTCCCGTAAAAGCCGCCACCACTTCAAATCCTTTAAAGTTAAAAATTATAACGGCTATAAAAGAAACGCCTGCAATGCTTGGCAGTAAATCCCTTCCGGATGTAATAGGGTTTGCAAATCCGTATACAATGCCGCAGTACAAGCCAAACAAACCAAGCCCCAGCATCAGCAAAACCTTTGCATATGTACCCAGGTTAATTAATATTTTGTTTACTGAAATAGGCATCAAGCTTTCAATACACATAAACCAAATCAAAACTAACTGAATGGCGACGGCAATCCATACAGGGATAGATATACCGATTAGCTGACCAATAACTTCTGTAAATAATACAGCCAGAGATGCCAGCCAAAAGACAAATTGTATCCAGTAGTACCACGCTACCCTGCTGCCCCAGCTTCTTCCAAAGGCACGCTTAACCCAATCAAAAAGACCGCCTTTGTCACGGTATGCCGCACCAAGCTCTGCTGTAACAAACCCATAAGGTATGAAAAAAGCCACAAACATCAGTGCCCACCAGAAATATTGACTGTTACCGATAGCGGCGGTAGGTGCGGCAGATTCTACAACCAGTATTACGCATACTGCCGCCAAAACAGCATCAAATAATCTGAATTTCTTTACTTTCATTCTTTCTTCGTGCATTTTTCCTACTTGCATTTTCTTTGATGATGACATGATAAACCCTTTCTTTTTAATGACATGACTATATAATAGCTCATGGCACGGTTAAAAGAAAGGGTTTTTGCACATATTGTATGGATAGTTCACAAGAGGTAAAATGTTACTTTTTGCGTAATATTATTACATGTATAGTTATTTTACTTAAGAACAACGAAGCCCCGCCCGAAACAGCCAATGCTACAAGGATGTTTCGGGCGGGAACTGAGGCGATTCTTAAGTTAAATAACTATCCTATACATTTGACTTGGATATGTATTCGTAAATAAGCAGCTCTACAACCATCAGCATAGTAACACTGGAGGTCAAATCCATTCCGGGAACACGGATTTCATCGGCAAATACATAGAAATTGGCATCTGACAGACTTTCTAAAGGATTATTGTCCGCTCGGGTAATAGACAGCAAATAGGGATGCTCCGCAAGAAAAACCCTTTGGATAAAATCAATTAATACACTATCTTGCCCGGAATACGACAACGCAAGAATCATATCTTTACCTCTTACACGGTTAACAAGGTTTTGCATTTGATAAGCGGTTTCGGGGAAATAGGCATGAAAGCCCAAACCGATAAACAATCTTTCGCAGTATTGACCAATAGTATGTGTATTATCATCGGTTAAAATATAGATATTGGGCTTATCAGCCAGCAGGGAAACCACATTTTCCACTTGCTTTGGTGACATAACACGCACTGCTTCCATAGCATTTTTCAAATATTCTTCACTATAGATGCGCCCCACGGCCACATTAGGCATAACAACTTCTTTCTGACTATGGGATGTGACCAAAAGGCTGTTAATAAAATCCGAATAACCCGCAAAGCCCAATTTTTGCGTAAAGCGAAAAATTGTTGTTGTAGACAGAAACTGCTCTGCGGCAAATTTTTGAATACTCATATGCTTAACTTTGTCCATATTTTTAACCACATAATCAAAAAGCAGGCGCTCGGTTTGATTAAGGCTGCGAATATATTCGCTGGTTACTTTAAAAAAATCCATATCCATTTTAGTTTATCTCCTATTCATCCCATTTATCATAAAACGAAATATTCTCAATACTTTTTAGCTCCTTATCATTTGGAATTTCATCCGCATAACCAACAGGGAGTAAAAACAAGCAAGCCAAATGTTTTGGCAGATTCAAAATATCCGAAGCTTTGTCAACATCCAAGCAGCCAATAAAGCAAGCATTCAAGCCATGCGAAACCGCCGTCAAAAAGATATGCTCCATTGCAATGCAAGGTGAGCTGTTGTGAAACAATTTCATGCATGCACGTCTGTCCGGATATTTTTTCATAAAATTGATAAAGCCCTTGCCAAAACGCAAATAGTTGACGGTTAACCCAAAATCGTCCTCCGGTTGGTCTGCTATATCCCAGCTAATATCACTGCAGCCCGCAATAACCACAGGGGCAGAAGCAATCCACATCTGATTTCCTGCCGCTTTCGCCAACTGCGTTTTTAAATCCTCATCTTTAACTATTCCAAAAGTATAGTTTTGAGCATTTCCTCCCGAAGGCGCAAACCTTGCCGCTTCAAGCATTTCATTTATTATGTCATCAGATATCGGCATATTTTTAAATTTACGAACAGACCTTCTTATTTTTATTGCTTCAAATACCGTCATCATAATTTCCCCCTTTCTGCGCTACAATACATATCTCTTTTCCGCCCGTACAATAATCAGCTCCCTCCATGTTTCCATAAAGAGCTTTTATGTTAAACCCCGCCGCTTTTAAATCCCGCATAATCTCATCTTTTGTAAAAGCATGCTCCCAAATGTTTATATGGCTGACTTTTTGCTCCGTAACAACTATATGCCTGTCGCAAAATGTGTTTTGTTCGTCATATCTATAAAATGAGTGAAGGTTTATATGCGGTTCTGCGTTGAAAAAGCCGCCTTTTTCTTCATATTCCCAATTGTGATGTTCTTTTTTATCTGCAAAATGCTGCGGGGTTAATACTTCAAATATAAATAGACCGCCGGGTTTTAGCGCTGTATGAATCTTTTTCAAAATTTTTTCTCTATCTTTAGCGGAAAGATTACCTATCCAGTAGTAAATCAGCGTTGCTAAGTCAAATTGTGTCCTAAAGTCCAAGGCGAGGCAGTCTTGGTGATGGTATGCTATAGGGAATTTCTTTTCCTGCGCAGAATTACGGGCATAGTTTATTGAGCGCTCAGAAAAATCCATGCCAGTGACATGATATCCTGACTTATGAAATTCCTCTGCATAGATGCCGGGGCCGCAGCCTAAATCAAGCAGATATCGGTATTTCTCCGCCGGGGTAATAGCGCTAATCCACTTAACGGCCTCCCTTACAGTTGCATGTTTTCTTGTTGCCGCATCCCAATCGGGATGCAAGTGAGCTTCAAGCATACCCTTAGAGATATGCTCGTCAGTCCATAAATCCGCCGTGCCATTTTCATAAAGTGCAGGTTTTTTCATTATAGTCTTTAATTGTGCAAACATCAATATTCCTCCGAATTTTTTATTTGCGATAATGCGGACAAAATAAAAAGCCGCGGGTATCATCCCGCAGCTTTAAAAACAAAATCTCTGCCCATCAAATACGGAATGATAGATATAAAACGTAATTTGCGCATAAAGAAAAGTCAACGAATCGACTATGTTCTTCATGTTCAATTATGTTTTACCTATCGTCTCCGCACACATTTATATTGCCGATATTATCCAATATCAAATGCGCCGAATGGCATGCGCTCCTTTAAGTCCTAATTATCACTTAATTTAGGGTAACATAAAAATAATCCTTAGTCAATGAAAACTTCTGTATTTTCGGGGTTAAGTATATATGTTTTGTGATTCAAGGCAAATTCCTTTATTTTTTCGATATCACCAAAAACTTTCTCATTGTTTCCTAAGCTTATTTTCAAATCCAATACCCTTTAGCCCTATACTTATGTCCTATATAATACAATAAATGTCTGTTATTACTGCAACTTATCCCATAACGCACTATAATTGTAAATTAAACACAATCGTAGGGGCGGCCTGTGGCGGCCCGCTGTACGCAATAGATATACTTGGTTTATACGCAAACTTCGGGCGGCCGCCGGAGAAACCCAAAAATACAAACAGCTTTACAGCCAAGAGCGGAACTCTACGTCTGATTTACTCACACAACTTACCCATCAGAAAAGCGAAGCCAAGCGATGGGAGGATAACTATAACAACCTATGCCATTAACACGTTCAATTAAAGAGAAGTAAAGGGTTGGAGATATAATAACAGTTAAGTCTCGCCGCTTGAAAAGGACTTCTGTCCTCTTTGCTTGAGGGAGAAGTCCTTTTTATCACAGATGGAATGTTGTTAAATATTGATAGGCATTTTCTGTACTATCATTCTGACAATATTGTAATACGGACAGTTACATCAGTTAAATCCGTAGCAAGACTGGAAAACTGACTACTGCCAACAAACAAGTACCCTTGCCTGCCACAATGAATAATTGTATCAGTCACACTCCCCGCATTACCACGACTTGAAAATGGGCTCCAAGCCGACATTGCTTCGACAGAATGAAATGGTTGGCTCGCAGGAGGAATGGTAACCCTAATCCCTAGAAAAACACTAATACCCTCTGCGGCTTCAACACTAACTTGATAAATTTGACCTTGTTCAAGGTTTAATCGCCCCACTAGCACTTCTTCGCCCACTTGAATAAAAGGTATGTGAAACTCTAAATCTTCGCTGATTACAAATATATCTTCTGTAGTATCTTCACAAACAAAAGGCTCAGTACCACTTTGTTCTCTTGCATATGTTGATGTTGCCGTGACAACGGAGATTGACCCCAATGCCAATACTAACGCCATCATCATGCTGATAATGGACTTTTTCTTCAAATTCATAACCATTATCCCCTCTCAAAATTTATATCATCTCAATTATAGCACATGGCACATACCAAAATCAACGAAAATACTTTCGGTAGCCTTGTAGCAATATATGTCTATACGGTTATGCGATTAAAAATGTTCTTGACAAAATGCCACAGGCCGCCTACGATTGTATAAGTTAGTAAGTCTGCTGCTATATAAGATTGTAATTAAAATATACAAATAGATAATTCCGTAAAAATATATCATATCACTTATAGAGCCCATGCTTCTTAGCAATACGAATATCTTCGCCAATAAACCGAAGCAACGTATACTCACCAAACAATCTTGAAGTAATCCTGTCACTGTAAATCCCCTCAAAATCCCTTGGCGCAAGATTTGTTGAGATTATAGTGGACTTTTTATTAAGCAGACGCGTATTGATGAAGTTAAAAAGCTCCGAATTAGTAACGCTTGTTGAAAATTCCGTACCCAAGTCATCAATAATAAGCAAATCTACATCAAAAACCAAAGACAAAACATCCGCATTTGCCGTCTGATTATTTCTGTTAAACCTCTCCGCTTCCACCATTTTAAATAGATTTCCGGCTGATGTATATAACACAATTTTGCCTTTATCAAGCAGCTCTTTTGCAATGCAATTGGATAAAAAGCTTTTTCCAAGACCGGTTGGTCCGTAAAGCAGTAAGTTTTCAAATCTGCTGTCAAAGTTTTCTACAAATTTTAAGCTGTTTGTATAAATTCGCTCCATATTGTCTTTGGGACTTATGCCGCAGGCGCTGTCTGCTATATCGGAATAATAATTCATATTAAAAGAATCAAAATTCTCCCGTTCAAGCACCTTAGACAAATTAGATTTTTCATAATATTTGGCAATTATGCGCTGCTTTAAGCAATGGCAGCGCAAAGAACCCACAAAACCCGTGTCTTTGCAATCCATGCATTTATACATATCTTCAAAATAAGCTTCGTCATAACCATTTTCGTATAACAGCCGCTCTCTGTTTCTAACCAGAAGTTCACTGCGCTTACGCAAGGCACCGGCCTTTTCTGTGCCTTCTTCTCTATGTAGAACCATTTTAGCGAGCGCAAGACCGACACCCGCTAATTCATCATCAATTTCCTTTATCTCGGGCATATTTTCATGCAAAAAATTTCGTCGGGCGTTTAAGGCCTTCTCTGATTGGTTGCGCTCCCTTTCAAGCTCTCGAAGCACTTCCTTAAAAATTTGCGACATTTAGTATCCCCCTAATCTGCTATACATTGTCTGCAATTTTTTTATCCAAATATTCGTTCTCCATTTGTGCCAGTTTATCATAATCCCATGTGCGCCCTTCATAATTTTGAAATTTAGGCTTTTCTTTTTTGTTTTTAGTGCCGGCTCTCTTTCCATTTGTTGTTTTTATATTATCATAATAAGTTTTTTCCAAACTTTTTATTTGCTCAATCGTAGATATATTGTCCTGCTTCCATTTGCGCAAAATTCCGTCTGCATAGGAAAAATTGGGGTTTGCTTTGTTCATGATGGTACGTTCACATGCAAGCTTGATAACTTCCATAGAAAAATTATCTTCTTTCATCCATTTATGCATATATTCAATTTCTTTGTCTATCGGGTCTCTTCCTGAAATTCCAAAATACCTTAAAATTTCACGATACTCATTGTTAAACAAGCTTATGTATTCCTCGGCTTGGTCCAAAGTGGCAATACCTCTTGCGGCCCAATCTCTGGCCACTGTGGATATGTAATTATTGTGGGTTTTATTTTTTGTAACGCAATAATCCACCAACACTTCTATAACATCCACAGACAAGCCCAAGTCATCATAAAAAGCCAAAAACATCCGTCTTTCTACATCTGTTAAAAGCTTGCCCATATAGCTTTCAGCCATATAAAACAATCTGCCTACCTCTGGGTCGCAAAGATGTTTTTCTATATCTTTTAAAGAATACTCCGGAAATTCCTTTACAACAGGCCGCTTTGGCACTTCACTTTCCGGAAGAATCAGCTCCATCTGCTCCGCTTCCGGTTCTTCATCAAGAGCTTCGTTTAGCGTCTTAAAAACCTTAACTCCCTTAACTTCCGCAGCATTTGTTACAATTTCTTCTTCTGTTTCATAATCGGTTTCCGCTTTAGTTTCCATTTCCCTTATATTATCTGTATTAAGAAAAGCCAGGGCCATTTTCTCCCCGCTCCGGGACAGTATTTTTACAATCCCCGCTTTCTCCCAATATTCCCATGCCTTCATCACATCCGATGCCAAAAGCCCAAGTGCTTCTGCAATTTGTTCACAGGATATTTCACTTGCCCCTTTTGAATACTGACGAAAACCGTAAATATATATTACAGCAAAGGTAGGATTGGCCGAAGGCAGATATTTGTCTATAAAATTATTAGGTATGGCTGTTGTAAAAACTATGTGTTCCATACGACCCCTCCATTACATCAAAATCTTATTTATAGCCGACAATATATCAGAAACATCAGCCAATGCACCTTTCCCCAAGTCGCCGCAGGCAAGCAGCGACTCCTTTGGCTGAACAATTTGATATCCCAACTTTGTCAGCTTATCTATATTGCTTTGCACTATAGGATTTTCATACATTGCGGTGTTCATAGCCGGGCAAATAAGCACCGGAGCCTTTGTGGCCATTACTACAGTTGTAAGCATATCATCCGCTATGCCGTTTGCAATTTTTCCGATGATATTTGCGCTTGCGGGTGCAATTACAAATATATCTGCCCTTTGTGCAAGCGATATATGGCGTATATCCTCGTAAATAATTTCTTCAAACATATCTGTGTACACTTTATGCTTGGTTAAAGATTGAAAAGTTAACGGCGTAACAAACTTCTCTGCCGATTTTGTCATTATAACATGCACATCTTTGCCTTCTTTGTTCAGCATGCTGGCTATTTCGGCAGCTTTGTAAGCGGCAACGGAGCCGGTTACACCCAATATTACATCTTTTTTACCCTCGGCTTTTTTTGTCATGTAACAGCCTCCACAATAGCATTTGCAATTTCTTCTTTAGTGTCTAATTCTCTATATTTTCGGTTCTTGCCAATAAGAAATCCCTTATGAGCATCCGCCGTAATTTCCTTACCGTCATTTGCCAGCACAAAGTCGCATTTATTATCGTCCATTAACTTACACGCAGTTTCAATTAATGTTTCACGCGGAATATCATAGAGAAGCTTAAAACCCACCAGAACAGAAGCGGGTGAAATTTCTTTAAAAAGTTTAATTATTTTCGGCGTCTTTTCCATCCAAAGCAGTATATTTTCCATATTAGAAGGAATTTTATCCATAACCGGAAGGCTTTGCGGAAAATTTTCCGCAGTGGATATAGATTTTACACGGTAATCAGACACAGCCATTGCGTGGATAACTGCATCAATTGTATGTTTGCCGAATATGTCCGTTATAGTGTTTTGGAGGCTTTGTACATCCAAAACTTCTAAAATGTCAATGCCTGCCTTATTCGGTTTTGCTGCATTTTTACCGCAAATATAATATACATCATGCCCCTTGTCTGCAAAAGCTTCTGCAATGGCGCATCCCAGCTTGCCTGTAGAAATGTTGACAATACTGCGTACATTATCAATCTTTTCGGTTGTGCCGCCTGCGGTTATCAATACTTTCATTGTAATCCCTCTTTTAACACATGCTGCCATTTAGGTTTTTTACGGAAAAATACTGTAATCGCCTTGTGGGGGCAGCGGTTTACGCAGCGATAACATATAGTGCAATTATTTTTATGAATTATTTTGCCATTTTGATTTTCAAGATTCTTCATGGGACAGATTTTTACGCAGATATCGCAGGCGGTACAATCTTTATCTATCCGCACTTTCTTCATACCTTTTCGTTCAACAGAGAATTTGCCGCCCTTTGTGCCCTGCCAGGGAACACCTTGAATACTGCCCAAAAACTTAGAAAACCCCGAAAAACCACGCTTTTTTACAATGCCGTTTCTTATATCATCACAAATTTGCCCCAATTTAACTTCGGCTGTTTTAAGACAGTCCCTTGTTTTATTTTCACCGGTTTGCTTTAAAAATGCAAAATTGCCAACATTATTTGGCATAATAAAATGCTCGGCATAAATAACATTTACGCCGCCGTCAAACATATCTGTAAAAGCCCTTGCGCCGTCTCCGGAAAAAACCAATTGTGTAACAAAGATAATCAATTTTTTGCCAACCAAAACACCCATATGCTTTTCAACAAATTTGCGCATAATATAAGGAACTCTTGAGCCGTATACGGGATAGCAAAAAGCTATTGTATCATGTTTTTCTATTTCCTCAAAAAAGCTGGCATTATCTTCAATAGACAGGCAATCCGCTTCCATCTTTAAGCTGAAAGTTTTGGCAATATAAGCCGTGTTGCCTGTGCCCGAAAAATAGATTGTAAGCATAAATGCACCCCCGCTTTTCTCTATAAAAAATATAGCACATACTCTGCCTATAGTCAATGGTGGCAAGTCTATAGATTTTATGCATATAATTAACTCGGAGGCGATATTTATGAAAAATCTAATAAGGCTGGGAAAGATTGCCTTAGGCGGCGCAGTTATTTTGGCGGTGGCTTACTCTTTAAGTTTTTTCAATGGGGCAATAGGATTATTATTAGGCGGGACGCTGATGCTTTCCGGTATAGCGGCAGCTTCGCTGACAGACAGGCACTGCAACCGTCATGTTGCAGTTTTCTGCATCCTTGCTGCAACCGTTACTTTATTATTAAGATTTTTACCCCACCTACCCTGGCATTATTTGCAATACTTTACCGGCGGGGGAGCTATCTATTTTGCTTGCAGCCTTATCTTCATAAAAGAAAAATTTTGCATTTCATGAAGATTTCTTGTACAAATGGGAAAAATATGTTATTATCATCATAATAAATGAACGTTGGAGGTATCTAATGGCGTTAAACGGAATGATTTCAAAAGAAAAGTTTAAAGAAAAATTGGTGGAAAATGTTAAAACATTGGCCAGAAAAACCATCGAGACCGCAACTGATGAACAGCTTTATGAAGCTCTGGTATTCACCATCAGAGATTTGATAACCGATAAGTGGATTGCCACCCATGATGTATACAATAATGAAGATGTTAAAATTGTATACTATTTGTCTATGGAATTCCTTATGGGACGCTTTTTGGGCAATGCCATAATCAATTTGTCTTTGGATGAAGAAGTACGGGAGATATTAGAAGAACTGGGCATAGACTACAACGCCGTGGAAGATGCGGAAAGAGACCCGGGCCTTGGCAACGGCGGCCTTGGAAGGCTTGCCGCTTGCTTTCTGGATTCTCTTTCAACCCTTGCTTTACCCGCATATGGCTGCGGTATACGATACCATTACGGCATTTTTGAGCAGAAAATTGAAAATGGTTTTCAGATAGAAATGCCTGACAACTGGCTTGGACGCTGGGATTTATGGGGCGTTAAGCGTCAAGAATATGCTGTAGAGGTAAAATTTGGCGGCGAAGTGCGGTCAATTAAAAAACCTGACGGAAACTATACTTTTACTTTGGATAACTGCCAGTCGGTTCGTGCGGTTCCTTATGATTATCCGATTCTCGGATACGGCAACAACACAGTAAATACCCTGCGCCTATGGGACGCAGAGGCCGTAAATAAATTTGATTTAGGGCAGTTTAACCAAGGACAGCACCAAAAAGCCGTAGAGGAGCAAAGCCTTGCAAAAACCCTTTCGGAAGTATTATATCCTGCCGATGACACAGTTGCAGGCAAAGAATTGCGCCTGCGCCAGCAATATTTCTTTGTATCGGCAACATTACAGCGTATAATTGCCCGCTTTAAAGAAACCCACAGCGACTTTAACATGCTGCCCGAAAAAGTGGCGCTGCAGCTTAATGACACGCATCCTTCCGTGGCCGTGCCTGAGCTTATGCGTATTCTTGTAGACGAAAACGGACTAAGCTGGGACGAAGCTTGGGACATTACCCGCAAAACCTGCGCATACACCAACCACACCATCATGTCGGAAGCCCTTGAAAAATGGCCTACCGAATTGTTTTCTCGTGTATTGCCGCGCATATATATGATAATCGAAGAAATAAACCGCCGTTTTTGCGCACAGCTTATTACATGGTTCGGCAATAACCCGGATAAAGTACGTAATATGGCAATAATTGCAGATGGTTATGTGCGTATGGCATTTTTGGCCATTGTAGGCAGTCATTCAATAAACGGCGTTGCAGCACTGCATACAGAAATTCTTAAAAGTCAAGAGCTTAGAGACTTCTATGAAATTTATCCAAATAAATTCAACAACAAAACCAACGGCATAACCCAACGCCGCTGGCTTGCCCATTCCAATCCCACGCTTGCTAAATTTATCACAGAAACTATCGGTGATAAATGGCTTACTGACCTTAGCCATTTGGAAAACTTAATTCCATACGCAAAAGATGCCGCTTTTGCAGAAGAATTTATGAAGATAAAGCACAATAATAAGATTGCGCTGTCAAATCACATCAAATCACTTACAGGCCACAGCGTTGACCCAAGCTCTATATTTGACATACAGATAAAACGTCTGCATGAGTACAAAAGACAGCTTATGAATATTCTGCACGCTTTGTACCTTTATGCTAAAATCAAAAGAGAGCCTTGGCTGGATATTGCTCCGCGCACATTTATTTTCAGCGCAAAGGCGGCGGCAAGTTATCACAGAGCCAAGCTTATAATCAAACTGATAAACTCCGTGGGCACTCTTATAAACAACGACCCGGCAATAGACGGCCGTTTGAAAGTTATGTTCTTGGAGAATTACCGCGTGTCTTTGGCAGAAAAACTAATCCCCGCCGCAGACGTTTCAGAGCAGATTTCCACTGCCGGCAAGGAAGCTTCCGGCACAGGAAATATGAAATTTATGCTTAACGGAGCCATAACACTGGGTACAATGGACGGAGCCAATGTGGAAATTTTTGAGGAAGTGGGAGCGGAAAACATTGTTATATTCGGCATGAGCGCAGAAGAGGTGCAGGTACTTGCGGACTCCCGTGCATATAATCCTTGGGATGTCTACAATATGGACACAAATATACAGCATGTGCTTACACAGCTTATTAACGGCTCTCTTTCTGATAATCATGAGTTATTCAGAGAGCTTTATGAAGCGCTTCTTAACGGATACAGAGGCTCTATCCCCGATGAATACTTCGTCCTTAAAGATTTTGACAGCTACGCAAAAGCACACGAAAAAATTGGCGACCTTTACAGGGATACAAGCAAATGGGCAGAAATAGCAATTATGAACACGGCAAAGAGCGGTAAATTCTCCAGTGACAGAACAATTAAGCAGTATTCTGATGAAATTTGGAAATTAAAAGAAATACAAATTAATATGTAGGGTTTTTCAAATGATTGAAACTTTCAAAACAATCTATAAACCTGCAGCCGCCGAGATTACCGAAAAGAAGTCTCGGTTTATCGGACATGCCTTTCCCGTATCAAACGAGGATGAAGCTTTGGCTTTGCTGACCGGCATTCGTAAAGAACATGCAAAAGCAGGTCACAACTGCTTTGCATGGCAAATTGGCGAAGCAGGACGTTTTACCCGCCAAAGCGACGACGGAGAGCCAAGCGGCACGGCCGGTATGCCCATTTTAGACATGCTGCGCAAAGAAGGCATACAAAATGCTCTGGTGGTTGTAACCCGATATTTCGGCGGCACATTGTTGGGCACGGGCGGTCTTGTCCGTGCCTACGGCCGTGCCGCAAAGGAAGCAGTCGCAGCTTCAATTATCATAGAAAAGATTTTGCATCAAAAATTCAGCATAAACTGTTCGTATAATCTTTCGGGTAAATTGCAATATGAAATTTTGCAAGGAAACCATATTATACTTGACACAATATATACAAATGTAGTAGAATTTGTTGTGCTTGCAGAAACTCCTTATTCTAATCAATTTGTTAAAATGATTGCAGATTCATCGGCGGGCCAAGCAAAAACAAAGCAGCTGGAGCAAATTTATTGCGCTAACATTGATAACAAATTTGTTTTATTTGACAAATAAATGAAATTATCGGAGTTATTTTATGAAAATAATGACTTTTGAGGAATTTGTTTTATATCGTGACATTAAGGTCAGAGATGATGTTCACGAAAGAATTGTCAGGACATTATACAGCTACTTGAGTTCTGTCAGCGGAAATAATCGTTTGTTGCCCAATTTGATGGGGCATTTGCTGGGGATTGACGCATCTTCGTTAACAATTCCCTCTTGCTGTTTTAACAATAATATTTTTGATTTTTCCCCGCCGTATGATAATGCCGACTGTTTTGCCGTATTTAGTAATAGTGTTCGAATTTATATATACGGAAGGATTCCGAAAAAATCTTTGAGAGAAGTTTACAGCAATGAGTATGCCGTTTTCATGCTCTCCGAAAACTTGGAAGGTGTTATTGAGCGAAAAACAAAAAATCATATATACTTAAAATAGAAATTTTATTGCGAAAGGAAGAAACAATGGCAGGACATTCTAAATTTGCAAATATAAAACATAAAAAAGAGAGGCAAGACGCAAAGAGAGGCAAAATTTTTACAAAGCTCGGCAGGGAATTGGCTGTAGCCGTAAAAGCCGGCGGTTCAGACCCTTTGCATAACTCACGATTAAAAGACGTAATAGCAAAGGCCAAAGCTAACAATATGCCAAATGACACCATAGACCGCAGCATTAAAAAAGCCGCGGGGGAGCTTGACGGCATAAATTTTGAGTCTATTACATATGAGGGATACGGCCCAAACGGCATTGCCGTTATAGTAGAAACTTTAACAGACAATCGCACTCGAACAGTTGCCAATGTGCGCAATGCATTTACAAAAGGCGGCGGAAATATGGGGCAGGCAGGTTCTGTGGCATTTCAATTTGATAATGTTGGGCAGATAGCAGTAGAAAAATCTGCTGCAGTAAACGAAGAAGAGTTGATGATGCTTGCCCTTGATGCCGGAGCTTCTGATTTTACCGCTCACGATGAAGGTTACGAGATTATTACAGACCCTGCGGATTTCTCTTCTGTCCGCGAGTCTATAGAAGTCTCAGGTTTTCCCATTTTGTCGGCAGAAGTAACCATGCTGCCTAAATTGACATCGTCTTTAACCGAACCCGAAGACATCAAAAAGATGAATAAAATTCTTGACTTGCTGGAAGAGGATGATGATGTACAAAATGTATATCACAATTGGGAAGAATAGCCTTTTAAATTTCCATACTATTTTGCATCTCTGACGTATAATTTAAAGAACAAACCGAATTCCAAAGGGGCAGGCACCCATGATAAAAAACAGCGGATAGGTTCGGTTTTTCATATAAGCTTTACAAGGAGTGACTATTATGTCAGAAAAAATCACGGTTTTTGATGAGAAAAACGTGATGGTCGGCCAGACCTTTATGCGGCGGGCAAAACAGCTTGTGGCAAAGGGCAGGGCTGCTTGGCTGGATGACAGCCAGACATCCATTTGTTTAACGTCAAAAGAAGCCATACTTTTGGAAGGGGAAGATGAAATGGAACATAAAACAACAGGTCATGATTATGATGATTCTGCTTTGCTTCATATGGCAAAACGCAATGTAAGGCAAAGGCGCATACTTTTGTGTCATATTTTAGCTTTTGTATTGGCCGTATCGGCATTTCTTTTAATTCATGAAATAGTTCAAGGCAACACAACCAGAGTTCATGATAGCAACATCCTTTGGCATTGGGACAATATGTGGAGAGAAGTAAATTCAATCGATGAATTGCGCATTGAGGCGCTTAGTAGAGGTCATACTGTCGATGGCATCCTGGTCCCGCAATTATCAGATATTCACAATAATCTATCAATGAGCATAAGCACATTCGGGCATATGACTTATTTTGAGGGCTTTTATCAATCATCAAGCCATCCTGTATGGTTTTTTATGTGGGGAATATATCTGGCTTGGTTTATATTCATTTTATTCTTGCTGTTTAGATACATAGCGCCAAGAATAAAATCCAGCTCTACCAAAAGAGACCCTGTGGTTGAGGAGTATATGCGCCTTAAAAGGTCTGTTTCCAGTGCAGTTGATTTAAGGTCAAATAATTAATTTGTAATTACCCCCGCAGGGGCGGCTTGTAGCTGCCCCTGCGATTACATAAGTTCACCATGAATTCCGATTAAATTTATATCACAAAATGTCCGGGGATTAAAATCCGCCCCGGACATTTTACAAAAGAGGGAAAGCTATGAAGCACAAAAATATATACTTTATAATATTAATTTGCCTTTTATCGGCAGCCTTTCTTTTTATAGGAAACAGACTGGCAAGAGATGACACTTCAAGCCGCCCGTATTTTGAAGAATTTGAGGTACATCCTGCGGTGGTTGCCGAAATTATAGACATATACGAATCTAATGACCTTTTTGGCCCCTTTGCCACAGGAACCATTATTACTTTCATGGCAAACATCACAAGCGGAGATTTTAGTAACGAAACGGTTTTAGCCGAACAGGCTATTACTGCCGCAATGGCTGATATCGAAAGAGAAGTAACGGCAGGAGACAGGGTGCTGCTTGTCTATGATGAATTTTCAGATATATTTTTCTTTGTAGACTATATGCGCACCAATATTCTGTTAATATTTGGTATTATTATATTTGCACTAATTGTACTTTTTGGTGGAAAAAAGGGCATTTATTCTATTGTGGCTCTGTCCTTTACCTGCATGTCCATATTTTTTATACTTATGCCCGGTATTTTAGCCGGAAGAAATATCTACCTTGTCACAATTTTTGTAAGCGTTTTCATCACCCTCTCTACTTTGTTAATAGCCATCGGCCCAAACAAAAAGGCCATGTCAGCCGCGCTGGGCTGCCTTGGCGGTACGCTTGCCGCTGGGCTTTTAATGGCAATAATGGATGCATTTCTTAACCTTACAGGACTTATAGACCAGGAATCTATGTTTTTGCTTAACTTACCTTCGCATGACCCTATCAATCTGCGTTCTATAATCTTTGCCGGTGTTATAATCGGCGCTTTGGGCGCAATAATGGATGTTGCCATGTCCATATCCTCTTCGCTGTGGGAAGTGCATCAAAGCAGCAAAAACATTGGTTTTGCGGGATTATTTAAGTCAGGAATAAATATAGGAAGGGACATACTCGGCACTATGCTTAACACACTAATTCTGGCATATATAGGCAGTTCGCTTTCTCTGGTACTTGTAATCACCTTTTATGCAGGCACCACTTCTCCGCTTGGACTTTTCAATCAAGAGATGATTGTGGTCGAAATCTTGCGGGCGCTTATAGGCAGCTTTGGGATATTCCTGGCAATACCGCTTACTGCTGGTATTTGCGGGTGGATGTATGCAAATAGAGGCCGGAAAATAGAAGATATAGATTAGAAGCTTGAAGGGGATTATTTATGAAAATCTTAGTATTAGGTGCCAGCGGCACTGTGGGCAGTGCAATATATAAGAAAGCCGAGGGTTTGTTTGAGGTATACGGCACATACAACAAAAACAGACCTGTAGATTTAGAAGGCTTGAGGCATTGGGGTATTGAGGATATTACTGCTTTAGAGGGCTTGTTATCGGATATATCACCTGATGTAGTAGTTTCTGCACTTACAGGTAATTTTGAGCTGCAATTGACTGCTCATAGGCATATTGCGGGGCATCTTCAAAGAACCGGCGGGCGTGTGGTTTTCTTTTCCACAGCAAATGTCTTTGACGGTGTTGTAAATAAAGTTCATGATGAAGAAAGTACACCATCTCCCGTAAGCGAGTACGGTAAATTTAAACTGACCTGCGAGAAGCTGCTGCAAGCGGCTTTGGATGATAAATGTTTAATAGTGCGCATACCTAAGATTATGACTAAGAAAGTTGCGGAAAATCTGGTGTTTGGAGAGCCTGTATTCCGCAATTTGAACATCAGTCTTAACACCGCAGAAAATACTGCGAATGCCATTGTGAAATGCATACAAGCCGGCAAATCCGGCATAATTCACCTTTCAAGCCATGATTTTATGTCTGTCTGCACAATATGCAAATACCTTGGTAAAAACGGGTACTCATCCGAAGTTCTGTCCATAGAAGCATATGCCGATATGATGAAATGCGATGCTGATGTTCTTCAATTATCAAATGATGGCAATTTCTACTTGTCCCTGATTAGCAATAATGAAATTGCGGCAGATTTTAATATTTCTTGCAGAGATATACTTGATTTGTATAAATAAATTGCTTGTAATATAAGAGTTCTTAGGCCATGTCCACCGCCCTGCATAACACACTTAACACCTAAGTAGGTGTAAGAAAAAACACTAATAATGATGGGGCTGTACACGTTAGGAAAACTGCGTAATATCAAGGAAAACGGACGCTTGCGGGGTGTCCGTTTGTGCTTGTATAGCATTGAAGATAATACTTATACTATGGTTAGTATTCTTTCATCTCCATTGCACTACATCATTGATTGTCTTGCGCGGTCTTTCATTGGGATTTTCATCTGCATAACCGAGCGCAACCGCCGCAGCAAGCTGACGTTCTTCTCCAAGCCATTGAGAAATTTCTTTATATGCAAAAATAGTATCACAAATCCACAAGCTGCCGATATCCAAACTCGTTGCAGCCAAAATCATATTTTCAATGGCGGCACCGATTGACTGTATGTTTGCCGATGTAAAAATCATATTTTCGATTGCTTTACCGATAGCTTGCGTATCTGCACATGATGATAGCCTTAATTCTGTACTCTTTTCAAGCCAATAACGGTCATCTATGGTGTTGAACACAAACACCGTGACAGAAGCCTGTTCCATAACACTTGTGGAGTATGTTGCGCTGGCTAAAAGTTTGTCTATATCTGGAAAATCCTTTAGCAACGTTTTCATGTTCTCTAAACCACTACGCATCGCGTGCAGCATGGCTTCTTTCTCAGCGTTCGTTACAACAACAAATTTCCATGGTTGCAAATTTTTTGCAGACGGTGCTTGAGTGGCGGCTTTCAGTATTTTTTCAATCGTTTCCTTCGGAATCTCTTTATCCGTGAATTTTCTAATGCTTCTTCTTGTCGAAATAGCATCAAATGTATCCATATTAACCTCCCACTAATATATATTCGTTGCGATAACACCGCCGCCAACGGCGGCGAAAACCCTTGGCAGAGCCCACGGCTACTTTGCGGCTTGCCGAAAGTAGCAGAGTGGGTTTCACACACTTTGAAAAAGCTGGTGAAAGTGCCGCCGCCCCTGCACGTTTTTGATGTACAGCAACGTATAAAATCACAAGTATAGTGTAGCATAAAACCATGAACAATTCTACAAAAATTTATGCGCCAACATAGGGACAACTTGTCCCTATGTTGGCGCCGATATATCAAGCCCCTTGCGGTAAATCTCACTAACCGCCGAGGGACTTTTTATATACAGCAACCTAAAAAATCAGAAAGGGAGCAAAAAACATATACCGCCATAGCCTCATACGGCCGCAATCGCAGAATATTTTGACTGCATTGCGGCGCATCATAATTGGATATTAAGACTTTAGCATCGAGAAAAGCAGCAGCAAAAGGCGTTATATTCAGCTTCTGCACATATTCGTAGAAATTGCAGATAACAAGCAGCCTTTTCCCTTCGTATTCACGCAAATAGGAAAACACACCCGGATGCTCTTCAAACAAGGGAGTATAGCTTCCATATGCAATGATATCTTGCGTCTTACGCAAATTAATTAGCATCTGATAATAGTAAAAAATGGAATTTTCATCCGCAAGTGCCTTCTCTGCATTTATTTTGTCAAAGTTTTTTGCAGCTTGCAGCCAAGGCCTTCCGGCGGAAAAACCTGCGGCCGGTTCACCGTTCCACTGCATGGGTGTTCTGGCATTATCTCTGGACTTCGCGGCCAATATACTCAAAATTTCGCCCTCTGCCTTGCCCTGCTTTTTCAAAATTTGGGTATAATTGATGCTTTCCACATCCATATAATCTGTCAGCGATTCAAAATAAGCATTCGTCATACCGATTTCCTCGCCTTGATATATATAGGGCGTACCGCGCATCAAATGGATGGCTGTAGCCAGCATCTTTGCGGATTCGATACGATATTCTCCGTCATTTCCGAAGCGGGATACGGCTCTCGGCTGGTCGTGGTTGCACCAAAATACTGCGTTCCATCCGTCACCGGCCTGCATCTCTTTCTGCCAACTGTGCAGCAGGCGTTTTAGCTCCGCAAAGTCAAAATCTATATCAGACCACTTGTCACCGTCCTTGTAATCGACCTTTAAGTGATGAAAGTTAAAGGTCATAGAAAGCTCATTTTCAGCAGGATTGGAATATTTTATGCAGTTTTCAATCGTGGTAGATGACATTTCACCCACCGTCACACATTTATATTTGCCGAATGTGGCGGCATTAAGCTCTTTAAGATAACCGTGAATCTTTGGCCCATCCGTGTAAAAACGCCGCCCGTCGCCTTGGTGGTCATCCTCATATACTTCCGGTTTAGAAATTAGATTTACCACATCAAAACGAAAGCCCCGTATGCCTTTCGCAAGCCAAAAGTCCATGATATCATAAATTTCACGCCGCAGCTCGGGATTTTCCCAATTTACATCAGGTTGTGATACATCAAAAAGATGCAAATAATATTCATCCCCCACTTTTTCCCAAGCATTTCCGCCAAATTTTGACACCCAGTTTGTCGGCGGCCCGCCATCATCTTTTGACGGCTTAAAAATGTAATAATCACGGTATTTCTTATCTCCTGCAAGCGCATGCTTAAACCACATGTGGTCGGCGGATGTATGATTAAACACCATATCTAACATGATGATGATGTCACGCTTTTTACATTCCTCTGCAAGCATATCGAAATCATCCATGGTTCCGTAACGCGGGTCTATTGCGCAATAATCCGCCACATCATATCCATTGTCGCGCTGGGGCGATATATATATGGGCGTCAGCCAAATGCAACCTGCACCCAACTTTTTGATATAGTCCAGCTTGCTGATGATACCCTGCAAATCACCAAATCCATCGCCGTTTGAATCTTTGAATGACTTGGGATATATTTGATATACGGCCATTTTTTTAAAATCCATAGAGTGCCTCCTTGATAAAAAAGGGCGGCCAAAAATGGCCGCCCCAGCGGTTCTAATTATTATACAGCCTTTTTACGCTTTGCAATAATCATCGTTAAAATAATCGGCACGGCAACAGCAATTGCCATAGCCACAAGGAATATCGGCCAAAACTGCGTTTGTATGGACAAGATGCCCGGCAGGCCACCGACACCGATTGAATTGGCCATAACGCCAAAGCCCACAGATACAACCGCCGCAATGGCAGAGCCGATTATGGCGCAAATAAACGGATAGACATATTTTAGGTTGATACCGAACATGGCCGGTTCTGTAACGCCAAGATAGGCAGAAATACAGGCGGGTATACTAACCTGCTGTTCTTCTTTGTTTCTTCGGTGTGCTATGATAACACCCAAAACAGCCGAACCTTGCGCAATGTTTGACAGGGCTATCATCGGCCATAGATTAGTGCCTCCAAAGTCCGCCATTAATTGTAAATCTATGGCATTGGTCATGTGGTGCAGACCGGTGATAACGATTGGAGCATACAAAAAACCAAATACTGCCGCAAACAGCCAACCAACAGCAGATGTAAGACCCGCATATACCACGGAAGAAATGCCGGAGCCAATCCACCAGCCAACGGGACCAAGTACCACATGCGCCAGAATTACGGCAGGCAGCAGAGCAAGCAGCGGCACCACTATCATAGATATATATTCCGGCGTAATTTTACGGAAGAAACGCTCTAAATACACCAGCGTAAAGGCCGCCAGCATAGCAGGTATAACTTGCGCTTGATAGCCCACCATATTAATGGTGAAGATACCGAAATCCCAATAAGGCAGTATGCCGCCGTATGCTAAAAACTCAGCAACGCCCCAAGCGTTAAAAAGCTGCGGCGAAACCAGCGTAATGCCCAGCACTATGCCCAGCACTTGTGTTGTGCCCATTTTGCGCGTTACAGACCAGCAAATAGCAACAGGCAAAAAATGGAAAATTGCTTCACCCAGAAGCCATGTAAAGCTGTATATGCCCGCCCAAAATTGAGAAACATCCGTGATGGTTTGGTCACCCTCAAAAAAGGCTATGCCGCCCAGCACATTTCTCATACCAAGTATCAAGCCACCCACAACAAGCGCCGGGATGATTGGAGCAAAAATCTCTGCAAGATTTGCCACAAGGCGCTGCACAGGGTTCATATTTGCTTTGGCCGCCGCCTTTGCATCGTCTTTAGATGCGGCATCAATACCTGCTATTGTTATAAATTCGTTATAAAAATCCGGCACTTCATTGCCTATTATGATTTGGAACTGCCCAGCATTTACAAAACTGCCTTTAACCGCCGGAATTTTTTCAATTTCATCTTTGTTCGCCAACTTTGGGTCTTTAAGCACAAAACGCATGCGGGTCAAGCAATGGGACACAGTTGCCACATTCTCTTTACCGCCCACCAATTGCAATAACAGCTGTGCATCTTCTCTAAAATCGCTCAAGAAAAATCAACTCCTTATTCTATTAGGATTTATACCAACTTGTAATCTAAACTGCACTAAATAACGCAGGATTTTTGTCGCAACCCCTTAACGCCCTGCCGTACTTGGGGCAAAGGGCGAAAAATCGCAATGTGTCCAAAGACACATAAGATTTTTTGACCGAAGCATTGCGGCAAAAAGACAAGTTAGTTAGTGCTGGATAGGTTGTGAGTTGGTATTAACTGCAAATAATTCATCGTTTGATGTAACGCTTTCTGCGTTGGTCATAACGATTTCTTCAAAATCTTTGTGATTTGTAATAATCACCGGCGTTTCGGAAGAATATCCCGCCTTGCCAATCTTCTTCATATCAAAATCCATCAAAAGCTGCCCGGCTTTTACTGTATCACCGCTTTTTACCTTTGGTTTAAAGCCTTTACCCTCAAGATTTACGGTGTTTATGCCTATATGGATAATAAGCTTAACGCCGTCATCAGTAACCATAGTAATGGCGTGGTTGGTCGGAAAAACCTTGACAGTGCCGCTTGCAGGTGCGTAAACCTTGCCTTCATCAGGAAGTATGCCCAGACCAACTCCCAGCACCCCTGACGCAAAGGCAGGGTCTGACAGCTGCGAAAGCGGAACAATGCGCCCCTTTATCGGGGCTTTTATGCTAATCAATATATCACCTCAAAATCTGTTTAATCTCTGTTACTGTGGATTTCGCCAGCACTTCACCGGCATACAGGGCAGCTTGTTCATGGGATGCCGCCCGCATTTTGTCCTTAATGGATGGGATATCCACAGGCGACACGGAAAACTCTAAAAGCCCCATGCCCAAAAGCAGCTCCATAGCCTTTTTATCGGCGGCAAATTCGCCGCACATACCTACTAGTTTTCCTTGGGCGGCACCTGCATCAATTACCTGTTTGACAGCCCGCAATACTGCCGGATGAAAAGAATCATACATGCCGGAAATCTTGTCATTACCCCTGTCCACCGCCAATATATATTGAGTTAGGTCGTTGGTGCCAATGCTGAAAAAGTCTGCCTCACGGGCAAAATCTTCGGCAAGCATCACACTTGCGGGCGTTTCTATCATAATACCTGTAGGAATGTCGGAATTATAAGAAACGCACCTGGCATCCAATATTCCCTTGCACTCTTCCAGCAAAGCATTTGCCCGGCGATATTCTTCCACAGAGACTATCATTGGATACATGATATGGATATTTCCAAAGGCAGAAGCACGAAGAAGAGCAAGTAGCTGTGTTTTAAAAACATCCTGCCTGTCCAAACACATACGAATTGCGCGCCAGCCCAGAAACGGATTTTCTTCGGCAGGGAAGTTAAAATAAGGCAGAGCCTTGTCGCCGCCTATATCCAGCGTACGGATAATTATTGGGTCATCGCCAAAAATTTCTGCACATTCTTTATATACTTCAAATTGCTCATCTTCAGTTGGAAAGTCCGTTCCTTCCATATAAAGAAATTCCGTACGGAACAGACCAATGCCGCCTGCGCCGTTTTCTTTTGCCGTCTTTGCATCGGCAATACTGCCCACATTGGCAAAAATTTCTATACTGCGGCCATCGGCGGTAATAGCAGGCAAATCCGCTGTTGCTTTTAAAGCCTGTGCCCGCTCGTCATTTTCTGCGATTTTTTTGCGGTACTCGGCAATGGTTTCTTCACAAGGCCCTATAATAACCTCACCCGCTTCGCCGTCAAAGATTATGTATTCCCCATGAGCAACAGCATCCATAATGTTATTTTGCCCAACGGCAGCAGGCAGTCCCAAACTGCGGGCAATAATGCAGGTGTGGCTGGTTACGCCGCCCGATTGGGTTATAAAGCCTTTAACCTTTGTAAAGTCCATCGCAGTAGTGTCGGAAGGCGTAAGGTCATGCGCAATAATAATGGATTCTTCATAGATGCTTTCAAAGGTATTAAGGCTTACACCCTTTAAATTAGCCATAATCCTGCCGCAGATGTCACGGATGTCTGCGGCACGTTCCCTCATATACGGGTCCTCTAAAAGCTCAAAACGTGCAGCCAGCGAGCCTTCCATCTCTTTTAAAGCCTGCTGGGCGTTTTTATGCTTTACCTTTATCTTGTCCACCACGCCGTTATAAAGGCTGGAAGAGCGTGCCAAGTCCAAATGCGCCCGAAAAATATCACTTTTTTCGGCCAATACGCCAATTTGCGCAAGCGACGCATCCCTGGCGCAGACAAAGGCATCTATTTGCTCTTCAACCTCGTTTGGGGTGATATCACCTTCGGCCGGGGATAAATCCACCCCTTGCACCGCAAAGGCTCTGCCCATGGCAACACCGCCCGAAGCCACATTGTTAAGCGAAATTTTCCTCATAAAGTCACCCTAATGGTCTTTCAAGGCCATCAAAAAGGCCACAAAGTCTTTTAAATCGACTTCTTCGTTATCGCCCTCCACCACAATTTCCACCTCTGCATTTGCGGGAACGCCAAGGGACAGCAAGCTTAAAGCAGATTTGCAATCTGCACTGTTGCCGTTGTAAATTATGGTAAACACACCCTTGCGAGCATCTAAAAAACTAAGAACTTCAGAAACCGGCCGCGCATGCAGCCCCGTATCCAAAGCAAGTACAATCTTTTGCGACACCATTATTATCACTCCTTCTAAAAGATTTTTCTTCTATGCATACCGCATTATAACATATGTCCGCCCTGGAAATCAATAGCATATAGTAAAAGTAGACAAAAATTCATTGCTGTCATTCCGCTGTATTGATATCTTTATCTTTTATTTATCTGTTTTTTGTCAAACAATACCGAAAAATCACCCCTTAGATTTTTCTGCTCATTAACTGCCAATAGGTCAGGAAAATAAATTAAATTGAAACAAGAAATGTTTGAAAGAGTTGTGCGTATATGATAGAATAATGCAGCAATTAGGTTATTTTCTGAAAAAGGCTGTATGGAAGTATCAATGCAGGATATATATGGTATTGCCTGTATAAAAGTTGCAGGGCTTTACAATCATTATGCTTCAAAAGGAGATATACTATACTCATTGTATGTTTTATACTAAAATCATTGGAAGAAGGCTCGCTTAGGTATCATGAATTATTTGCTTCGGTCATAATAATACAAGCGTCAAATAAAGAGGTTTTATTTGACGCTTGTATTATTATGCTCTTTTTTTCTGTGATTACTAAATTCTCATTCTTGACATAGTTTCATTCTCTATTACTTCGCCTGTTTCTTCAAATCCAATACTCAAATACAGAAACTAATCTGTAAGCAGCCCTTCCATCCACCCATACCCATTAGGATATGCCGTATTTATGGCATTCAAAAGCCACATTTTGCTTTCTTCGGTAAGCATCGGCATAATCGCTTTAAAGTCTATTTCTGTTCTGGGTTTTGCATACGAGTTTTCGGAAGAATATTTGTCCGACTTGTAAAACAATATAATTTCAGGGGCAAGATAGGGTATGCCGTCACGGCATAGAATTGCTTTATCCAGCGGGCGGGCTATTCGTGGGTTTTCTTGCGCCACATAATCACCGCCTTCTCTTACGTCAAACGCAAGCTCGATAAACTCAATATTATCTTGCACAAGCCACTTGCGGGTTTGGTATGTATATACTTCTCCTTGCAAGCGGTCGATTTTTTGCAGTACTCTTGGTAGGCAACCGGGTTTTATAGCCCAGAAATTTGCGCAATTATCCCAAAAACTGTCCGTAATGTCCTCAATTTTATAGAACAGATATTGCCATACCGAGCCATTTTCCGCAAACCTTCCGAAAACAATCCATCCGTTGTCCATCAGAAATTGCACAGCGCGGTGCTTATCCTCCCTAAACACCAATATATCAAAATCGCCGTGTTCCCGAAGCTCCTTGCCCGCAAACATATCAATGGCAAAGCCGCCGCATATGGCATAGTCAAAGCCCGCTGCTTTGAATAGGTCGTGGACTTGCAAAATTACCTTGTTCATGGGTTTATCCTCCTAATTATTCATAAATTTCATTAATGGCACAATCAAGTAAAGTGCAGAAAATTTCATAGTGGTCAGGGATGATATCCTTGTTTGCTACAGTCAATAAGAGTGTGTCGATTATCCCATGTGCCCGTTCTTTACTCACTTTCAGTTTAACATTCGGTGCTAAAAGGGTATTTTCAAGATTATTAATGCTGTTTGCGCTGTGCCTTTCTTTCCACTCCTGCGGCAGTTTGTTAAGCAAGCTTTTGTAGTCGGGGCTGTGCCGCTTGGTGATTATGTTGTTTTCGGCATACTCAAGGTATAGCTTCTTCAATGCTTGACAAATTTCTTCTTTCTTCGGCGGCGAAGACAGTATTTCATCATACATCCGCCTTGTACTTTCTTGGAAATCGTCCATTACATCACAAAAGAGCGTTTCCTTTGAGTCATAGAAAGCATAGAATGCCCCTGTAGATATACCTACTTTGGCGCAAAGTTCCCCCACGCCGGTTTTCTTATAGCCATGTACAGACCAGCTTTTTTTACATTCATCAATCAGTTTTCGGCGTATGTTTTCTTTTTCGGTTTCGCTGAAACTTCTGGGCATTGGCTCAACTCCCTTGCGCTTTATGAATAAATCATCAAAAATATTCATATATTCATTATATTAGGCCGACTCCACTTTGTCAACACCTAAATCTAACATTATTTTCTTAAGTAAATGTAAGTATATTTCTAATTGTACAGAAAAAACAGGCAGGGGTATTGTTCCTCCTCTGCCTGTAAATACAAGAATAAGCGTCAAGTAGTTTCGTATCAGCGTTATGCAAGTCTACATGGATTTCTTAACTACATCCCCTGAAAAGAGCTGTTAATGAAACCTAAAATCAAACTGGTAAACAATGCAGGTTTTTCATACATAGATGCATGTCCGCAGCCGGGCAGGATTATCAACTCAGAATCCTTAATGCCGTCTTTTAGGGACTTTTGGTCAGCAAGCGGAGTAAGCGGGTCACTTTCGGCTGAAACAATCAGCGTCTTTGCAGTTATATTGCTCAATTTGCCGCTTATGTCATAATCATCGGCACTTTGCGTCAGACGAACCAAAGCTTGCATAAAATCCTTATTTGTAAATACTTGGGATGTAAGGAAATTTTGCCTTGCCGCCACCCACTCAGGATTGTTATTATAAAATTCCGGCGAATAAATTATGGGAATGGATGTATTGTAAAAATTATTTGGGTCATCTATACTTAAAATCCAGCTTTTACCAATATCCTTAAGCCATGCGCCGGTTTTTGGGGCGGCGTGAAAGGCCACCAGTCTGTCCACCATATCGGGGTGTTCGGCAGCAAATTTAAGTGCAATATTGCCGCCATAAGATACCCCGGCAAGCGAGACTTTATCAAGGCTAAGATGAGCAAGCAGCCCTTTTAATGCTTCCACCTGCAAATCTTGGTTATATGCTTGGTCAGTAAGCTTATCAGACTGTCCTTGGTCAAAAAAGTCCATTAAAACCAACTTATTTCCCGCCGAAAGTGCAGGAATAAACATATGCCAGCTCATTGTGGCCATCATTATGCCGTTTAAAAGCACAATAGGCTTTCCTTCCCCATGAACTTCATAGTAAATTTTTTTGTTGCTGCTATGTTCAAAAAAAGCCATTTGCTTGCCTCCCTATATATACAACAGTTCTTTGGCTTGGTGAGTTAACTCTTCTCTGAAATTCGGATGAGCAATGCCGATAAGCTGTTTTGCACGCTCTTTTACATTTGTACCGCGCAGTGCCGCCACGCCATATTCAGTCACCACAAAATCCACATCATTGCGGGACAGTGACACAATTGCACCTTTTTTAAGCATGGCTGCAATTTTGGACACTTCATGACGCTCGCCATCTTCTTTGCGTACCATAGCGGTGGAGTGCAGCGCTATAAAAGACTTGCCGTTTTTGGACTTTTGCGCACCAATAACGGTGTCGGCCTGTCCGCCCGTTCCACTAAACTGCAAATGCCCAATAGATTCTGAACAGCATTGCCCTGTTAAGTCAGCTTCTATCGTGGTATTAATAGATACTTGATTGTCGTTTTTTGCAATAACAGCCGGGTCGTTTACAAAATTTCCGTCCATTATTTGTATGGAAGGATTATCATGCATAAAATCATAAAGCTCTTGCGTGCCAAGCGCAAAAGTCGCAACAATTTTACCCGGATAGAAATTTTTTCGGCTGCCTGTGGCAACACCCTGTTTTACTAACTTCATCAATCCGCTGCCCAGCATCTCTGTGTGTATTCCCAAATCTTTTTTGCCCGCAAGCCCCTCGGCTACTGCATTAGGTATACTTCCGATTCCCAGCTGCAAGCAGTCTCCGTCATTAATATATTCAGTAATAAAACTGCTGATTTTTCTGTCTTTTTCGCTGGGTTCCGTATCGGGAATGACAGGAGGCATATAGTTTGTTTCAATAAAATAATCCACTTGAGAATGATGAACTTCCAAGTCTCCAAAGCTGCGCGGAAAATTGGGGTTAATTTCTAAGATAACAATATCGGCAGCATTTATCATGCGCTTTTCATAAGTATTGCTAAGTGACAACGACACAAAGCCGTGCCTGTCGGGCATCGAAGCCGCCCCTACATAAATATTGGGTTTAACATGCGAAAGCCGTTTTGCACCCGCAAGATGCAGGTGATTAGGTACAAAGGAAACATTGCCGTTTTTATGCGCCCCACGCATTGCGGGTCCGTAAAACCAGCCGTCTATATTAAATACATCACGATACCGGACATCCATAAACTGCCCTCCGGACATCGAAAGGCAGTTTGTTATAGTAACATTGCGTATATTCCTATCCGCAATTTTATGGACATTCTCCATAAAGTCACGGCCCTCGCATGCGCCAAGGCCGATGACAATATGAAAATCGGATTTTACAAGCTCAAGAGCTTGGTCTGTGGTGATAATTTTATTTTTATTCATACTTATCGTCCTTTTATAGACTTATTTATCCTTCAATATTTGCAATTATATCTTCAAGCTGTGCAAGCGGACGAAGCGGCTCCCATTCAAAAGTTTCCGGATTTGCACGTAATAGCGACATGGCAGTGGTGCCCGTTCTCTCTCCTCCGGAAAAGTCCATAACGCCGCCCATTGGCAGGTTGATGAGGGTGTTTTCCATAGCATATGTCAAGCCTTCCCATGTTATAAACTCAGGATTTCCCATAGCACGCAAGCCTTGCACAAAAGTACTGGCAGCTACCCATCCGGCCATGGCAAAAGTGTTTGCGGCAAGCTCTTCACCAACACCTGCTGCAAATTCCCAATAATCTTCTGTAAAGCCAAGAAGCGGGTCGTCGGCAGGCGGATTGGGGTTCATTATATCAAGCCATGCTGTTGTATAAACAGGGAAAGACGCACCGGCACCGATAAAATCAGCGGCAAAGCCTTGTATGGTAACAGGGGCGGCGCTTACATAAGATGTAAATATAGGAACATTAAGCCCTTGTACAACAATAGCATTTACAGCAATCGGAAAAGTGTCTTGCAAAGTAGCGACGATGATTACATCAACATCTTCGTTATGCATGGTAAGCACAGCAGGAGTAACCGAACCCGCATCACCCGGAGTTACTTGCATTTCAACAAGATTTACGCCGTTTAAAGCGGCGGCTTGCGCGCGTGCGCCTCTTACAAGGTCTTGACCTGCTTCGTCATTGCTGAAGATTATACCGATATTGCGGGCATCATATTCATCAACAGCACGAGCAACCAAAACACGTCCTTCAGGTTCAAAAAGAGGCTGTACAGGAAAAAGCCTTTGGCCTGTTTCCGGAGTAAAAGCACCCTCCATGCGCAATTGGCTGATGCCTGCGGCAAAATAAACTACAGGAATGCCTTCTTGCATAAGCATTGGCAAAGTTGCACCGATTGTCGGTGTGCCAAAATGCCCCACAATAGCAAAAACACTGTCGTCATGGATAAGCTGCTCGGTGGCGGCTATGCCTCTTGGGGCTTCAAAACCATCATCATGATGGATAAATTCAATTGTTCTGCCGTTAATACCGCCGGCTTCGTTTACGATTTCAAAATATGCCTCCATGCCGGCAACAAAAGGCACGCCTACAACAGCAAGTGCGCCGGATACAGCGGCTGTGTTGCCAACACGTATAGCAGTGTCGGTAACGCCTTGTGAATGTGCCGTTACGGCCGGTGGTTCCGGCGTTTGTGAGGCCGCTTCCTGGGCACCGTTGGCTGCGGGCGTTGCCGCAGGAGCAGCTTCATTGCCGCCGCCGCATCCAACAAGTGCGGTTAGAGCCAGAATAATAATAATTGTTGCCGCTAAAATTTTTCTCATTAGTTTTCCTCCTAAAAAATGATTTTTAATGTGAACCCAAGTATGCTTCTATAAGACCCGGGTCCTTTATTAATTCTTCCGCCGGACCTTGCATTATCACATTTCCAAGTTCCAATACATAAGCATAGTCGGCGATTTTTAAAGCCCCTAAGGCATTTTGCTCAACAATTAGCACAGTTGTTCCGTCTTTGCGAATTTGTTCTACAATTTCAAAAATTTGTTTAACAATAAGCGGGGCAAGGCCAAGGGAAGGTTCATCCAAAATCAGCATTTTGGGGCTGCCCATCAGCGCACGGCCCATAGCAAGCATCTGCTGTTCGCCCCCTGACAGGGTCTGCGCAATTTGCTTTTTTCGCTTGGCTAAAAACGGAAAGTAGCTGTAAACACGCTCAAAATTGGCCTGCTGCTGCTTTTTATCCTTTAGTGTAAAAGCACCTGTGCGCAAATTTTCTTCAACTGTTAAATCTCTAAAAACCTGCCGCCCTTCCGGTACGGAAAAAATCCCTTGTTTGGTGATTTTGTTTGAGATTAGCCCCGATATATTTTCGCCAAGAAAAGTCATGCTTCCGTCTGACGGCACAGCCCCTGAAATGGCGTTTAAGATGGACGATTTTCCGGCCCCATTTGACCCAAGAAGCGCAACCAAGCCGCCCTTCGGAATCTCCAAATCCACACCCTTAACGGCGGTTATATAGCCGTATTTAACCGTAAGTCCTTTTATTTCTAATGCCGGTTTTGACATGCATCACACCTCCTCCTTCTTGCCCAAATACGCTTCTTGGACATCGGGATGAGCTTTTATATCATCAGGAGTGCCAATTGCCAACAGCTTGCCAAAGTTTATGGCACAAATCCTATCGCATAAATTTGACACAAAGTTCATGTCATGTTCTATCAGCAATATCCCGCAGTCAAGCTCCTTGGTTATATTCCTTACAATACCGGCAAGCCCTTCAGTTTCTACATCATTAAGCCCGGCCGCCGGTTCGTCAAGTATGATAAGTCTGGGACGCAGCATCAATGTGCGGGCAAGCTCCAACTTTTTTTGAAATCCGTAAGGCTGCATTGTTGCAAGCATATTTTTTATATGGGCAAGCCCTAACATTTCAAGCACCTCTTCGGCTCTTTGCCTAAGCCGCTTTTCTTCACGCCTTGCTCTGGGCAGACGAAGAATTTGTTCGGGCAAGGTGGATTTAAAGTCTATATGTGCACCAACCAGTAGATTGTCAATGACAGACAGACTGTCTATCAATTCAACATTTTGAAAGGTGCGCACAAGGCCATGACCAATGACTTGATGAGGTTTAAGGCCAACAAGGTTCATCATGCCTTTTTTCTTTGAATCAAACATAATTTTGCCTGTGTTAGGCTTATAAAATTGGGTGATGCAGTTAAAGGCTGTGGTTTTACCTGCGCCGTTTGGCCCAATGATGCCGTAAATCTCACCGTGGTTCATTTCAAAATTTAGGTCATCTACGGCTTTCAGGCCGCCAAAGGCAATGGACAGCCCTTCCACTTTCAGCAAGGTGTTGGCAATCATGCCGACTCACCCCCTCTTTTTTGCAGCAGGCCCGCCGCCTTTACCTTGATTTTGTAACAAATATTGTACCAAACATAAATCAATCCGGCAGGACTAAAAAGTACAACAATAATTACTAAAACACCGGTAAAAACAAAGGCCATGCCGTGAGTATCACCAATGACAGGCAGATTTGCTAAAAATAGGTCGGGTACGGCAAAAACAATGAAAGCCCCCAAAACTGTACCGGCAACCGAGCGCACTCCGCCTATAACCACCACAGCGAAAACAAAAAGCGATAAGACCAAAGACCACTGCGGCGGACTGGTAAAACGCATAAATGACATGAATAAACTTCCGCCCGCTCCCGCAAAACCTGTAGATACCGCAAAAGCAAGCAATCTGTAGCGAAAGATATTAATGCCCATCGCTGCCGCTGCCGATTCGCTGCCGCGCATAGCCGAAAGCGCACGCCCTGTAGGACTTTTGAAAATATTGTATGTCAGTATCATAGCAAGTACTAAAAAGCCTACCAATAAAAAGTATGTCCGGTCACGGTCTAAGGCGGCGGCATTGCTTAGAAATCTCGGAAATTCCGGCACCGAGCGTCCCGCAAAACCGTTAAAAATATCCCATTGCATAAATATCTGGCGGAATATTTCCGCTATAACCAATGTGGCTATGGCCAGGAAAAAGCCTTCAACACGCAGGGATAATAAGCCGACTATAAGACCCAGAAGCATAGTAAACAACAAGGTTATAATAAATACAGGAAAAAATGAAAGCCCCGCATCCACAGTCAAAATTGCGGTAAGATATGCACCAACGCCCATAAAGCCCGCCGTGCCAAGCGAAGCCAAGCCGCCGTAACCCATAAGTATGTTCATGCCCAGCGAAACAATAGCGTATATGATGAACATGGCCACAATAGTAAGATATCCGAAACGAAACCACTGTGTATTGGCCACAAGCCAAGGGGCAAGGCATAAAATCCCGCCAAAGATGCAGTAGTCCAAATAAGGTCTGGTTCTTTTTATTGAAGTTAAAACTTTATCCATATCTATCCCCCTACACTTTTTTGACTACTTTTTTGCCGAAAATACCATTTGGAGCAAACAGCAAGACTACCAAAATTAATATATACACAATAGCTTCCGCCCAAACGGACGATATATAAAATGCAACAAAATTACGGGAAAAACTGATGATATAGGCCGCAATTACGGGGCCGTGGAAAGTGCCCAATCCTCCCAAAACGCAAGCTAAAAGCGCAGTTATTTGGATGGAGTCCATCATCATAACACCAACCATTGTTGTGGGAGCAATCATTATGGCGGACAATGTACCCAAAGCCGCCGCAATTGCCCATGCCCCCATTGTGACAACAGGTGTTGGTATACCCATCATTCTTGCAACAACCCCGTTTGACGCCGTTGCACGCACAGCAAGCCCCCATTTTGTCTTTTGTATGATTAAAAACAATCCTGTCATTATGAAAATGCCTGTAAAGATGTTAATTATGGCACTGCTTGTGATATTTGCGCCAAGAAAAGTAACTGCACCATGGGCAAAACGGTCATATTGCAATGGGTTTACACCGAAAAACATGGGAGCGAGACCCAAAAAGACAATAACAAGCCCCAAAGTTATAATTTGTTTGGAAACAGAATGCAGATTGATTGTGCGGGAAATAACCAGTCTGTCAATGACTATGCCGACAGCTAAGGCCGCAGCAAGCCCCATTCCTGTGGCTGCAAAAACATTCATGCCTGTTTGCTGCAAAAAATTTGCTGCAATAAAAGCACAAAACATGGCAATAACACCCTGGGCATAGTTAAATGCGCTTGATGTTCTAAAAATCAAAATAACACCCATTGTTGCCAGAGCATAAACTCCGCCCATTTCCATGCTGTTAAATAGAATTTGCACAAAAATTTCCATGTTCAGACCCCCTTAGAAAATGTGATGAGTTTAAATATGTTAAGGTTTATGTCCCCCATTTTATAACAGAAGCCGCCCAAACATAACCGATTCCCGCCGATAGCATACATATGGTAGAGCCGTCTTTAACCTTGCCTTCTTTAAGAGCCAGCTCCAAAGACAAAATTTGGTCAATCTGCCCTAAATGCCCGTAATCCTCAAGATATATGGATTGTTCGGGCGTAAGCCCTAAATCCTTCAGAATAGCCTCGTGCCCGGAGCGCTTGATATGCAAAATAGATAAATAATCAATTTGTTCTTTAGGTATTTGTGATTTTTTAAAGGCAAGGTCAATGCATTTATGCCAATTACTCATAGAAACTTCATTTAATCGGTTTTTCATGGTTTCGGCATCCATTAGCCGCAATGACTTCTTTGCCTCTTCGACATTTTCAAGCGTAACCGGATTGACCTGACCGCCAATTTCTACACCCGCAGTACGGCTTAAAGACGCATCTGCAATAATATGGCTGCCCAGCACCAAATTCTTGCCAAGACCCTTGCGAAGCAAGATTGCCCCGCCTCCCGCTGCCAAATTGTACATAAAAGACACATTATTATCGGTATAATCGATAAAATCGCCATTTCTATAGCCGCCGGCAATTAAAATGGTGTCAATTTCGTCATCGCTCATAAGCATGTCTTTTGCCATTTTTATGGCTGATATTGTGGTACAGCAGCGGTTTTGCACGTCTATGCCCCAGGCATTCACAGCGCCTATTTTGTCCTGAATATACAAAGCCGATGTAGTAAGGGGATATTCTTTATATTCTTCACCCATACATAAAATGACGTCAATTTCTTTTGGACAAATTTCTGCATTATCGATACACGCCTTGGCTGCAAGACAGCCCATCTCCTGAGTGCCCTCGTGCAAAGCTACCGGCTTTTTTGCGATACCAAGTTTGGCTTTAACAGCATCTTCGCTCCACACGCCGCCCGTGGCAGCCGAAATTTCACCTGCCGTCATAAAATTTTGCGGGATATATGTGCCAATTCCTGCTATGCCAACACTCTTTTCCAAAACAAACATCCTTTCCCTATTACCAAATTTAAAAAGTGAATATATATTCATATTTTCTATATTAAAGATTATACAGTCTTTAATATGTGATGTCAAGCATTTTTTACTAATTTTTTTGATAAATTTTTATTAATTTTTAACTATTTTTCTTAAATAGCCCCCGTTCTAAAATAAGCATAACTTCGTCAACTATTTCGTACAGACGCTCATTTGACATATCATCCTGCGACCCGAATACAACATATTTTATGGCCAAAAAATTCGATGCTCCCATCAAAACATAGCTCGCCACTTCAAGATTACCGGAATATACTTCGCCGCTGTTTACAGCGTCCGCCAGCTGCCGTTCATACTGCTTGCCAAAATCATTATAATATGCAGCAAAAAGTTCAGGTGCAATAAAAAGCGACTGCCAAATGATGTTAAAAGCATGCGGGTTGGCAATACAATATTCTAAATAGAGCTTTATGCCCTCCCTCTCTAAATCATAGCGGCTGTTAAGATTCATTTTAGACAAACCAATTGCAATATGTCTTCGTATATCTTGCCCATACTTTAGTACAATATATTTATACATGCTTAATTTGTCATGAAAATAATTATAAAATGTACCTATGGACACATCAGCCGCTGTTACTATGTCACTTACGCAAGCTTCATAATAATTTTTTTCAACAAAAACTTGCCGTGCCGCCCCGCACAGACGCTCCAACGTTTTTTCTCTAAGCTTTGTTGTGGGGGGCGACTTCAGCAGGCCGTTCAATATTTTAGAGGCGCTGTAAGCGCCTCTTCTTCAACTACCGGTCTGTTTGTCATAATCTCATTCCGCCGTTTACGCTAAGATTATGACCTGTAATATAAGATGCATCGTCACTTGCCAAAAAAAGGATAGCTTTGGCTATTTCTTCGGGTTGCCCCAAACGCCCCAGCATGGTTTGTCCTGCAAATTTATTCAACAGGTCTTCGGGCACTGTGCTTAGAATTTCTGTCATGGTATAGCCCGGAGAAACAGAGTTTACACGCACGGCAGCTCCCTTGCGGGCAAATTCCTTGGCCCATGTCTTTGTTACCCCATATATTGCAGACTTTGTGGCGGCATAGTTAGCCTGGCCAACATTGCCATATTCAGCAACAACCGAAGAAACATTAACAATAGACCCTTTACCTTGTTTTTCCATATAAGGCCCAATATGCCTTGTAAGATTAAATATGCCTTTAAGGTTTACAGACATAACCAAATCCCATTGCTCATCGGTCATTTTATATGTCATGGCATCCCTTGTTATGCCGGCATTGTTAATTAAAATGTCAATGCTTGAATACTTCCGGGTTAGAAAGTTAAAAAATTCCGCAGCATCGCCGCTTTCTGCCACATTTAATTTGTATGGGCAAACCTCATTCATCTCATATGGAATGTCTGCAATGTCCACGGCACAAACCAATGCACCCTCTGCCGCCAATAGTTCGGTCACATGACGGCCAATTCCCCCTGCCGCACCTGTAACTACTGCCACTTTACCTTTAAATCTCATAGCACTTCCTCCTTATTATTATCATATCTACGCCTTGGCCGCCCTCTCGCAGAGAGTTGCAAAGCCATGTGTGATATTTGTTTTATTAATTTCATGTATTAATTATATTTACCTTTCTGTGCAGTTACAATCTCGTTTACTTTGATAAGTCCAAGTTGTCTCTGTAAGTTTTGACTTTTTAAGGGCTTATTGATTGCCGGAATGGGGGCGGTGTCTATTTTAATAAAGTTAGTCCTTATATTAAATATACCGCATAATTGCCGAAACATCCCCGAAGCATATGCTAAACGCATAGGCGAGTATACACATATCAGATACAGACACAACTTATCTCATTATTAAATTACCTCAAATTTATAATCAGTATAGCTCACAAAAACATCTTTGTCCAGTAAAATATGAATATTAATTCATATTTTACTGGACAAAGATTACCAACTAAATTCTTTGAAAAATTTAAAGTAGTATTTTAGGAATGCGTAGTTCAATCTAAAAGTTTTATATAACTTAAACCCTCTAAAACTTTATACCATTGACTTGCAGCACAAAAAGTCACCCTATTACCTTTATAGATGGGTAACTTTTTGTGTTTATTATTTTTTTCCAAACCCCATTCCCACTATACAAACTACACCATCCATTCCATAATACCTGCATGAAGATAAACACTGAACAATACGGCGAAATCAAGCACATACTACCCAAACAGCGTGGTAATGCCGCTGTAGATAACCTTGCCTTTATAAACGCACTCTTGTATATTTGCGAAAATGGCTGCAAGTGGAGAAGACTGCCTAAAGAATACGGATATTGGCATATTATTTACAAAAGCTTCAGACGTTGGGTTGAAGCCGGTGTTATTGACAATCTATTTAAAGAGCTTCATGTACAGGATATTTTGAAAGTAGCTCCGGATGCTCTCTTCATAGATTCTAAGATTATTCCTGTTCATCCCGATGCCTGTGGTGCTTTAAAAAAAGTGGTAAGCAGAGTATCGGACGCTCTAAAGGCTGATTGACTGCCAAGATTCACCTTATGGCGGTAAACGACAGAACAGCCGTAGATTTCATTATCAGCGAAGGTCAACTTCATGATGCTCCATATGGCAGAAACCTAATGGAAATAATCGGCAAGCTGAAATCCGTAATAACATTAGTTATGGATAGAGTCTATGATAGATGACCTAACCCAATACATAGCTCAAACTTTAAACTTTAAGCTCATTGCGCCATCAAGGTCTACTCGCAAGAAACCTTAGGATTATGACAAAGAACTTTATAGACAGCGCAATGAGATTGAGAGATTATTTCGCTTGCTTGATGGCTTTCGTCGTGTGTTTGTGCGGTTTGAGAAGCTGGATGTCATGCAAGACGGCGTCGGGTGCTATGAGGGTTATGCAAGGGGCATAGCTTCCAATCACAGCGACCCAAACCATTGGTTTTCAAGACATGGGAAGTCTATGGATATGTTCCGCGCAGAAGCAAAGCAGTTGCTGGTTATTTAGTTATTAAACAAAATTATGATAATGGCGAACTACACAAAAGCGCACTAATAAACTAACGCTATCCGGCGATTATGAGCATGAGCAGGGCAAACTAACCCGGCTGGCCGGAATCATGCGCAATATTAACGAACAAGAACAACACAACACAGACGCAAAATATTTTGCAGCCATAACAAAAGAAGTATATCTACTTACAGAAATTGGATGCTTAGGTGCATTTGATATAATTCATATGTGCTTTAGTTCATTGATTATTTCAATAACTGTTCGGGTGTTTCGTGCCTCTTACTTGATTACTTCCTATAGGCAAAGACGCATAAAATGTTGATTTTGTGTGATGCGGTAAATGCATCTCCTCACCATTTTATACACACTTTCTATTTATCTCTTAACACCCAAAAACACTATACCCCCAATGATGCTAAGGCATTAGGTTAATAACCTTATCGACGTTTTTAGTAAGTCTGTGGGTTATAATTAAAACGGTTTTATCTGCCGAAAAATGCTTAAGCATCGCATGGATGCTTGCTTCATTTTCAAAATCCAATGCAGCCGTAGCCTCGTCCAGTATTAGGATAGGTGCGTTTTTTAATATAGCACGAGCAATTGAAATTCGCTGCTTTTGGCCGCCGGAAAGCAAAGCGCCCCTTTCTCCCACATTTGCATTGTAGCCATCCGGCAAAGATAATATAAATTCATGTATATTAGCCTTTTGTGCTGCATCCTCAATAGCATCCATGCTGTATTCTTTACCCATGCTGATGTTTTCGAGAATTGTCCCGTCAAATAAAAAGCATTCCTGAGAAACCCATGATAATTGTTCTCTCATACTTTCCGGGGACAAACTTTCGATTGATTGTCCGAACAAACGTATTTCACCGGAAGTTTTTTGATAAAAACCGTGCAGTAATTTTAATATCGTTGTCTTTCCGCTGCCGGATTCTCCGACAATCGCGGCCTTTTCGCCGTTTCTGATATTGAAGCTGATGCCTTTTAATATTTCTGAATCCTTTCCGGGATAAGAAAAACTTACATTATCAAAAGATATTGCGTATTTTGCGTTCTTATCAATTTGCAGAACGCTATTGCCGCCGCCCTCTTTAGGTGTATCCAACACTTCAAAAACTCGGCCGGCTGCTGCAATGCCGCCTGTAACTGAATTGATAAAGCCGTTAAAATCTTTACTGCTGTTAGACATGATAGACATAACCGTTACCGCAAAAATAATATCTGCCATATCCATACGACCCAGCATAAAAACGGCCGCCGCTATAATGCCTACCGGCCTTACTGCGCCTGAGGCAAAGTCGGAAACGGCATAAGAACTACCCATAACCGAATTAAGCGATATTCTCTTTTCCATAATAGCCCTGCAAGCTTTGCGATACTTGCTTAACATAATATCTTTAAGTAAAAATACCCTAATTATCGGCATACACCCAAAAACTTCCACCAAGCAAACAGTAGATTCCGATGAAGCCTTTCTGATGTCCGTTTCTAAAGTCCTTAACTTTGGAGAAAACCACATAGTCACGGCGAAAATAACTATTGCAAAAATAAAAGATATAAATAGCAGCTCCAAGCTTACCATAGCAAGCAGTATAAACGATACAATAAAGTAAACGAGAAACCGAAAAAGCCCAAAGAAAGCAAAGCCGCGGAACATATAAGACATAGAATCTACATCATTAGCCAATCTATTGATGTAATCGCCGCTATGGCCTGCGGAAATTTTACTGACAGGCAAGTGCTGCAAATGATTAAAAACTATCTGCTGCGTAAAACCAAGACTTTCTGCAACAGATATGTTTCTCATATAATTTCCAAGACAAACTAAAGGAGCTAATAAAATAAATATTATGAACAGCCCTGCAATGCTTTCCGGCCCTTGATGCTGCTCTGCTGCCGTTATTATCTGACTAAACATAAAAGGCGTGATAAATACCATCAAAAATTCCAAGGACGATAACACCCAGCCTGCTATATATTTAATTTTACGCCCTGCAAAAGAAAGAGAAAAAGCACGGGATACAGTGTTTATTATGTGCAATTTTATCACCCCTGTTCGTTTTTCATTTTGTAAAAATAGCCTTTGTTGTTAAGCAGTTCTTGCGGCGTGCCTTCTTCAACTACCTGACCATCTTTTATACAGTATAAGTAGTCTGCATCTTTTAAGGTAGAAAAGCGGTGTGACAAAATTATTACCGTTTTTTTATAAAAAAGCCCGGCGAGAGTTTTTTGCAGCTCCCTTTCTGTATCGGCATCCAGCGCAGACGTATATTCATCAAGAAGGATAATATCCGCATCATTAATTATTGCTCTGGCTACGGACAAACGCTGCCGCTGCCCACCCGACAGTTTTATGCCGCCATTCCCAATGTCTGCATGTATCCCATTTTCTAAAGATTGCACTAAGTCCCACAAGCGAGCATCTTTAAGGCACTGCACAACCTCCTCTTCTTCAGCCGAAGGTTTGCCCATTCGCACATTTTCCAGCACCGACCCGGAAAACAGAGATGGGTCCTGTGTAACCAATGCTAATTTGTGACGCAAACCGGAAGTGTTCCACAAAGCTAACGCCTTACCCTCAAGCTTAATTTCGCCTTCGGTATGTTCATATAGTTTACACAAAAGTTTAATTATACTGCTTTTTCCGCTGCCGCTTGTTCCTGCTATGCCGACTTTGCTGTACTTTTTTATAGTTATATTGACGCCGTTCAGCACAGGAGCATTGCCATATCCAAAGTAAAGGTCTTTGATTGATATATACTCATCATCGCAGGCATAGGTGGTAAAGCCTCCACAAGTGACATCTTTTTCCGAAGGCAGGTCTATTATTTCGTACACCCTTTCTGCAAGCGCAAAGGCTTCCCTGTATACTTTAAAAGCCCTGTCTGTAAGTCCGAAAGTTTCACTGATAGAAGTACTTAATGTGGCAAATGCCACTATTTGTCCCGGGCTTATCAAACCTCTGTCAAGTAAAATAAAACCCATTAAAAAAACTGATACTATTTGTACTATGCTGCCCAAGTACTTAGCCAGGTCCATCTTAAATGTAATCTTTTGAATTTTTTTGTTTTGCAATACCGATGCATCAATATGGGCGGCAAATTTTTGAGACATTTGCTTTTCTGCATTAAAGGATTTTATTATTGGTATGCCCTCAAGCATACCAAGAGCCGCACTGACAGCCTTGCCGGAAGTATCGCTAAATGCTCTGGTCTGTTTTTGTATAGGCAGACTTATTCGTTTGATTATAAATAAAGATGCCACAACAACTGCGACATAAACAATTGCCATTTGCCAGCTAATAAGCAAACAAGCTATTATTGTAACCGCTCCTCTTGCCGATATTTGCACAATCCAAGGAAGTGTTTCGCTAAAGTTGCGTGATAAATTATCTACATTAGAGCTTGCGCGTGCAGCTAAGTCCCCCGCACGCATATCTTTCTCTAAAATATCCATACGTGTTTTTAATATTGCTTCAAATGTCCGCAAGCGTATTTCAAAGAACATGCGCCCAAATGCAAATCCGGCCAAACGCAAATGAGCTATAAGGCGAACGCTGTCTGCCGCTAACAGCGCAATCAAAATACCGCCGTAAAAAAGCATCGATTGAAAATGCCCATCCATGCCAAAGTCCACAATACTGCCGAATATATTTGCGGCCAGGCTAAGAAATACTCCTGCCAATATGTAAGAGAAAACTAACAGCGACATTAACGGCCACTGGGATTTACTATCCAACATAACTCTAAGTAAAGGATTTTGCATGTTAGTCCTATCCTTCATTTTGAATAAACCCCAGTCTTCTTGAAATATTTAAAATCATTTTTTCCATTCCGGATTTAAAAGCTGAAGGGCTGATTAACTTTCCATTATATTGTTCAATCAAAAAGTTAATTAACTCTTTAAAAGACATAAAAGTATCCATATCCGGTCTTGGCCAATCACCTTCACCTATAACGCTATTATACAAATTAAGCTGGGACTTCGTCAACAAAAATCCAAAGTTTTCAAGCGCTTTGCCGTGAATTTTTTTGATAATTTCTTGCCTGCGCAGCAAGCTTGCATAATTACTTTTGCTGTTTTGTGTCATACCTTGGGGATTGATGCGATATAATAAAAGCGGTTCGGATATATTATGATAATCAGCATAAGGAATGAGATTAACCCAAAAGTCATAATCCTCACATGTTTCCAAGTTCTCGTCATTTAAAATCTTACAATCTCTAATAACAGAAGTCCGCAAAAATGCAGTAGGATTTAAAATTGAATTGGCATAAAGAAAACGCACTTTAATTTCTTCATCCGAAACAGGAAAGTTCCATATTGTCCTATTTGAAGTTTTGTCTGAAGATGTAAAGCTCTTCACGAAAGAACCAACAACAGAACATTCTTTGTGGTGTTCCATATATTCGATTTGTTTTTCGAAACGATTAGGCAGAGCAATATCGTCAGAATCCATAAAAGCCATAAATTCACCTTTGGCCAGCAGCATTCCGAGATTTCTGGTTTTAGATAAATAGGATTTTTCTTCATTTGGATGCAAAACAATCCTATTATCCCTATATGATTCTATTATTTTAACACTATTATCACCGGAGCAGTCATCAAGAATAATAAATTCAAAATCCTTGTATTTTTGCCCTAATATGCTTTCTATGGCTTCGCTTACATAGGCTTCGCAGTTATAAACAGGCATTATTACTGAAATTCTAGCCAACTAAAAACATCACCTTTCGATTTTCGTTGTATGGCCGTTATGTTTAAAAGTCAGCTTCGGCTGATTCTAAATCGGAACAGCTATAGTATTTTCTTGATAGTAAGCTCGGTATAACTTCATACATGTCTTCACGCTCTACTAGCGGCATAAATTCAAATGCATCCGAACCCAAGAGCAGTAAGTCATCAATATGCCCGCTCCATGTGGAATGTGTATCGGCAGTTGTCAATGTCTGCACCAATACACGTTTTGACACCCTGAATGCTTCTGTCAGCACTTCACTAAGAACCCTAAGAGGTAAAAACCTCCAGTATGCACTGATGATTAAGCTTTCTGCCGCTCCATCATCATAAGGAAGCCGCATACCCATCAAGCGCAAATCTGTTTTTCTTTGTCCTGCCATAGAAATGTAAACATCAGATTTTTGAGCAGGAAGCTCACCGGAACCTAAAATTATGTTTGGTTTAAAATCCAAAGGCTCACAAGACTCCAAAGGAGATTTTTCAAGATGTTTAGCTATGTCACTCCCAATTTTCATAAACTCTTGATGCAAATTCCAAAATGGGGTTGTTAAAATTTCCACTTCATATACAGGATGTTTTTTTAAAAAATATCTTCCCATTTCCGAAAAGCGGTCTTGAACAAAAAGATGGCGGAAGTGCGGGTGATGAATGGCGGCAGCGTCTTTATTGAAAACAAACTTCGCACCCTTTTTCCATAAACGATAGCCTAATTCGTTGTCTTCATAACCCCATTTAGTAAAATTTTCATCAAAACCTCCAACGTCATTAAACATCCTTTTTAGCATTGATGCATTTCCTGTGTTGCAAAATCTAAAAGGGAAAGCTTCTTTATGTTCGTCTTCCGGTAAACCAAAAATGCTTCTATAATCTTTGGTGTATTGTGAAAAATCCATATTTAATGTATCTAAAGGATGCTGTAATCGGATGTTATCCGGTGTGTAATTATGCCCAAGGGACACGCTTCCTTGACGGGCAACTTCATAATGGCTATATAATGTATTTTGGAAAAACATTATATCACAGTCTGCAAAAACCAATACATCTCCTTTTGCCTTTTTAGCACCTTCATTTTTGGGCTTTCCGGTATTAAAGCTACGCTGTGGCAGCCGTATAATTTGATGATTGCACCTTAGTTCAGATGCAGATACAACAGCAGAAATATCTTCGGTGGAACCATCATCAACCACTATAATTTCATAAGAATTATGATTCATCGACTGAGTTTTGAATATATCTAAAGTCTTTGCAAGAATCTTACTTCTGTTAAATGTAGGAATTATAACTGACACCATATGACATCAATCCCCCTTGTCTAATTTTTGTGCTGTACAGAAGGGCCGATTCATATACATCGGCATATTTATTTGCCGCATATGCGGGATTGCTTTCATTAGATATATCCTGCGGTAAACATATATTATGTTTTTTTCTTGCATCAAAAGCACTTAATACATTAAATATGAAACTTTTTTCATTATAAGGAGAAAAAAGATATACACCAGGCATATTTGTTCCAAAAGCATCCTTATAATTTCCGTCATTAGGCATTACCGCTGCTGTGCCGCAATAAAGGGATTCATAAGCCGGAATGCCAAAAGGCTCTGTAGGATTTGGCAATACCGTGACATCAGATGCCTTATATACCGAAAACATCTCATGCGGCAAAAATGATTTTACAATAACACGGCTCGAAACGCCCTCGAAAAGCTTATACGCAAAATTATCAACAGAGTCGTTGCCTATACAAAAAAGCAAATACAATTCTTTATTGATGGAAAGTAATTTTTTGAGTTGCGAAAACATCCAATTAGAGCCTAGCTTTGAAGGCCTTTGTGGAAAGCAAATCAATTTTGCACATTCGGGAATCTCTAAGCGGCCGCGCATAGGTTCGTAACCCGTCTCCAAGTCATCAAGATACCCGATAGGATTCTTAATAACGGTAGTTTTTGAGGGGCTTAGTCCAAATTTAAGATATTCTTTCAATACATATGGACTTATTGCTATGCATTGATGATATGTAGCATTAGCATTCATAAAATTGAACATTTGTCCGTTGGACGGCGCTTTTATACCATCTTTCCGAAATGAATCATCACTTGGCATCATGCCATGCAGTGTTGCTATATGGGGAATATCCATAATTTCTGATATCCTGCTAACAAAATACCAATCTGTATGGCTATGAATTAGCTGTGCATTCAGAAAAGAAAGCTCTTTTGCAACAATATGAGCTAAATCATCAAGTGCAAGGTCAAGCGACTGTTTATCTATTTTACCTTGCGCAAAATCTTGTATATATGTACGGGCCTGAGCATATTCACTGCTAAAAATTTCTCTATCGCTTCTTTGGTGTCCGGCAAAATTGTAGGTTTTGTCACAAGTTAGATGAAAAAATTTGTACTGCATGTCACCAAAGCTCGGAAAGTAGTTGATAAGCGAATTTATCACCACCGGTATTCCGCCGGGTGTATCCAACGAAAAAGCAGAAGTCATAATTACATTTATTTCAAAATCAGACTTAAAATCCATATTTTAATCACTCCAATATCTTATCAAATAATCTAAAAACAATACAAAATGCTATTAATTATACAAAACCAGATTATAGCACAATCTTTCATGACATTTAAGAGTGTTTATCTGTATATAAAAATTACAGATAAACACTCTTAAGTTTGCTTTTATTATGTAAATTATACCATAGTCTGATTGTTAAATCAACCACTGTTTCAGATTTCGACAAGACCTTGGTTCTGTATGCAAAATACCCTAAAGTATGCTTGTGTTACCATTACCCCTTTCAATTGCAAATGTACATGTTTTGTCTATGATATGACAGTCTTTAAGCAGCATTTTTGTAAAAATATTCAAATTATCGATATAGAAAATATGAATTTCTGATATTGTATATGTTGGGGTAATTATACTATCATCGCTAACCCACCTCCCACTCATAACCAACACAGTCGCTTGCTTCATCAAACAAACAGCTTTTACCCTCAAAAAATTGAAACCGAGCCGCGCACGAAACGCTTTCACGGATACTATGACTCATTTTACCCAGGCGCGGGGCGGGCAATTGATGTCCATTATGCGGGGTGATGGTGATATCAAGACGATATTTGCCCTGTTTCAGCACAATGATATCCGGCTTGCATTGCAGAATTTTAACGCCCTTGTAAGTAGCAAGCCGATACTCTTGTCCATTAAGATACACAACGCAGATGCAGCCCCAAAACCTTAACCCATAGAATGGTATTCGTGCCACAGATGCCATGATAGAGCAGTCCTGTTTAAAGTCATTACATTGCACCCAAGTATATTTTTCCGGAAAAGAGCGTCCGCTATCAGATTCTATATAGCCTTTTCCACCGTTAAAATTCTGCATCTCGCCGTTTAAAGTGACCGCTCCGCAAAGATTGTGCTTCATGCTGACTATGCCATGCCGACACTCCATTGGAAAAAATCTAAATGGTCCCATAATATCACCGCGGATGAGCGTTAGGTCTGTATAGGAAATTTCTCCGGTGAGGGTTAGGTTTGGATGATTTATGTTAAGACTTATGCCGTCAGACGTAAAGCTGTTGCTACCAACCCTTAAAATATCGCCTTTTTGGTAATCTGTCAACGGATATGGAATGTGATATGACCCATCATTAGTAATAACCAGCACAAAAGCCCCGTCGGATGCCCGGCCGGGAATTATTGCCAAAGAATTACCATTTGCTTGGTGCTTGTAATACCAGCCTTCAAATTCTTTTCCCGGCTCGGTCATAATCGTATCTCCTTTTTCGCAGGATTATCAATATTTGTCAGCCTTTATCAAATCTTTATTCATGGTCATGCCTAAATCTTAAATCAGTATCAGGACTTTATAATATTTAAAAAGCTCTGACCATATTCTGTAGAGGTCTTAGCATCAAAAAACTCCGATACTGTAGAAGCAACATCGGACAAAGTATCACGTATCCCAATATCACATGGCTTTACATTTCTTCCCCAAAGCATGATAGGAACCCTCTCTCTGGTATGTCGCGGATGACCTATAGTAGGGTCATTGCCATGGTCCGCCATGACCAAGAGCATGTCATCATCCTCCAGTTCATTCATAATCTTACCTATATAAAAATCTGCTATTTCTAATTTTTCCGAATAAGCTTCCACATTTTCCCTATGGCCGCATAAGTCAGTTTCCTGCACATTTGTACATATAAAACCTTTGTTTACCAGGCCCATCTCTTTCAAAGTCATTTCTAACACTTTAGCGGTATCAACACCGGGAAAGCTTTTGCCATGAGGATTGCCTACAATATCCGCTACCTTTCCAAAAAGCGATGTACTTATGTTGACTTCGTTCAGTATATTAGGAAGTTGAATTTTGCTATCCACCCCATATCCCATGTGTACACATCTGTATCCTTTGTTATAAACCCCTGACTTTGGTGCGCTTATTCCGAAAAAGCAATCCCCTTTTTCTTCCTTTGCAGAAATTATATCATCTATTCCTATGCCTTCTCCGCCAAAAACAATTACTCTGGAAACCTTAACCATGGCCCTAACAATCTTTCCAATATCTATTACATCCTCAAAAGGCACACTGTCCAAGGCAGAAGTTACATTATAAGCTTGTCCGGAATCTGTTTCAATATTATCTGCAATCGTTAAAACATTATTGACCAAAAGAATTTTTCCGCCATTTGTTCCGTGAATAATCTTCACCTGATAATTTCTATCTCTAAGCTCCTTTGCAACACTATCCGCATTCTCCAAAAAAGGCTGGTAGACGGGTCTCTTGGGTTTTGTGCCCATAATTTCTTGATGCCCATAAAAAGTATCCGCCCCAAAATGTGCCAGGTTAGATGTACCAAAAGCAGCACCGGAAGAAAAACCCATGCCATTTATTTCTATGCCAAGTATATTAATCAAACCAAGAGTTTCAAGATTAGGAAGTGCTAAAGTTTTATTTTTTTGCAGAATATGCAGGGCTGTGTTTGCTCCCATATCCCCGGGCCTTACTTCTGCCACATCATCCATAGCCCCAACACCAAAGCCATCCAATATTATTATTATAAATCTTTTTTTCACAGGCATCCGCTCCAGCCTTGAATTTTTTCTCCTTGAGGGTTAAAAGTGCCCATAATTTCAACTTTTCCTGTTTGCAAACCTTTTACAACCGCAATGCTGCTCCTGGTAACAAATAACTGAAATCTAAAGGCCATAACGACCGCATCTGAAACACTGGCTCTGCCTTTTAATGTAATATGATAATCTATGCTGTCCGAGGCAAGCTGTTCTACGTCCATCTTCTTGCTCTTATCCAAAGATGTGCCTGTAAGTGCATCTTTAAGCCTGGAGCGTTTGTAGTTTCCGCCGCCATAGCAATAACTTTTATTGTCAAAATTGTGTGATATTTCGCTTACATATACCACTGCGGGAATTTCCCCGGCATCTGCATTATGAGCATGGTAGGGGGTTGTTCCTGTAAGTCCGTGCCCGGGCTCTCCCTGGTTTCCTCCGCATTTACATATAAGCTCTATAGTATCATAACAGGTAAGGGAAGGCATATTCATTACATCTATCTTTATATCTGTATTAGCCTGAATTATCTCTTTAGCCTTTAACAAAGTAGCAGCATTAGGCTGTACTGCAATAGAATTTTCCTTCTCGTCATACAAAAAGCAGGGAAAAGAGCAAAGGCCAGAAATTTCAAGTCCATCCATCTTTTTAATTTCATTGCAAGCATCCATAATATCTTTAAGGTAAAAGCCCCCATATTGACCGGGATAAAGAGTGTCTCTGCGCTCTATGGCCCTAAGCAGGACTTTTTGCCTAACATTCAAATCTTTGGCCGCTTCATTAATTTCCCCAGCTTTTTCCACAGAATAGACAGTGATATATTCGGGCTTGGCTTTGACAATGGGGTAAACCAAAGCTTTGGGAATTTGTACAAGATGACCAACATGGCCCAGTTTGCAGTTATTTTTCATAATAACCCCGGCTTCATTATAATCTACAGCAACAGCCCCTGCATAGCCAATACCCTCTAATTCCTTGGCCACAAGAGGGTTTCGCCCTAATTGCTTCAGCATATAATACAACTTTACGCCCCGTCGGTCCGCTTCTTTTTTCATATATTCGGCATTGTAGAGCAAGGCGTCCAAATCCAGCAAAAAAGTGTCCGGCATAATCTTGCCGCACTTATGAAGTTCAAAGGCCAACTCTATCAATCTTGGATTTTTTTTTAAAGTTATATCTAAAAACATGTCTCTCCTTAACGATGGCCCGAAAAAATCCTCTTTGCGTTATTTTCGGTCATATTCTTTATACATTCCTCTTTAACAGAGTTTTCTCTTAACATAGGCAAAAAATGGTCTATTAAATAACTGTATCCTATGCCTCCCCCGGACTTAAACGCAGACTTCCTCGTAATATCCATAGAAAGCAGTATTTTCTCACTAAGCCCCAGTTTGCAAAGCTCTTTTATCAAGTTCACTCTCTCGCTGTCAGGCAGATAATTCTCTTTTCCTATAGTATCAAAGGCAATATTCACTCCTGAATATATTAGTTCTTTTGCATAATCTAAATCATTCTTCAAGTCTATATGACTTATTATAATCTTATCAAAATCCAGGCTAAATCCCTTTAAAATATCCACTTGCTCCAAGCCGCAGGTTCCTAAGGTGGCATGAGTAATAATGGGTTTACCCGTCTCGCAGCTTGCTCTGGCCGCCGCTTTAAAAAGCTTTTTTTCTTCTTCCGTAATTACATTTAAGCTGGAACCAATCTCTCCTATTATTTCCGCCTTAACCCCGGTATCTTCTATGCCATATACTACTTCTTTAACAAGCAAGTCCGCAACTTCTCTTTCGTTCATCTTAAAAAAGAAATCAGGAAAAAATTCCTCAATATAAAATCCCGTGGAACACAAGATATTTAAGCCGGAAGCATCTGCAACTCTGCGGACATAAGCCGTATCTCGTCCCATACCAATATTTGTAAGTTCTAAAATATTGGCAACACCTGCATGTTTTAAAGCCAAAAACTCTTCTACTGTATCTTCAAAAATATCAATATTTGTATCTTGTGTGCCTTTTATATGCGACAAATCTATCCTCACATGCTCATGAGAATATGTAATCCCGTCTTTAAGCAGCATATTATCCCCTTTTCACAAAAGTTTTTATAAGACCCGCCGTATAACTTTGGTACTGCCCTCACTTCCATGAAAGCAAGGGCAGCTCAAAGCATAGTTTCTATAACTAAATCGGGAACAATCCAACCAAATGAAGGAGGTTAAGCGCTATACCCGTGGCAATAGCAGCTACAGGCCCTATAGCCATTCGCATTATACGTCGGCCGGTCAATTCGTTTACAAGATAAATCATACCTGCAATAAAGAAGCCTGCATATCCGCCCATCACAACCACGGCGTTAATGGAACCGATTAACAGAGCAAACTCCATAACTGTAGTCATTGCACTTCTGATATTATCCGAAGCCGCCCGCATAGACGGGAATTTCCCAAGACCTTTGCCGACAAATCCCAGCAGGAATATCTCAATCAGTATTATAACAGCTCCGCCGGCAAGCGCAAGTATGGGATGAGGCATAAGATAGCCAACGACATATACAAAAGTTAACCCTGCCACGCCATAAACACCTGTGGTAATGGCAGTTGTAACAATAAGCGGAATAAAGCCAAGCCCCCGCATAAATTCTGCCATAGCCGCTTGATTTATAAGATTTTGCCTAATACCGGCATCAGTTTGGGCATGGGCTTCCGCCAAGGTGTATATAGAAACCTCGGAGCCCGCAAATACACCCACATTGGCAGCAAGGGCTATAAGTCCGCCAACCGCCATAAGCCAAGGAGCATTCTTTCGTATGCGCGCCGTTCGCATGGACAGGACATTATCCTCAAATCCTTCAGCCGGTTTTGATTCCTTATCCTTCATGTCATTGGTAATAGCAAATATTACCAAAAGAAGAACGCCTACGAAAACCTGTATGGATTCCGGAAAAATATTAGTAAACACTACAACAAATTGTCTTACTAAAAGGGTAATTAATGCAGCAATAAGCCCTTTTCTCCAGCCGAACTGCATAAAGATTGCCACAAGCGGGAAAAGTGCAAAGCCTGCAATAACAGGGTCGCTTAGGGTGCCCATTGCGCCTATCAAATCTACAGGAAGCCCCGTCAGCACCAAATCTATCAGCGTTAAACTTGAGAAGGCCAAAAATCCCCAAACTCCGCCCAATATAGGTGCAACCCATCTTTTGGGTGAAAGAATCCCCAGAATGTCGGTTGTTAAAAACAAAAGCCAGGGGTTCAGCATGCCCGTGGCCACAGTATGGGCAATACCCACAGAGGCAATAAAGCCCACGGAAAGGCCAAAAGCAACAGAAGACAGTTCGGGTCGTTTCATACGGCCTTCCAGAAACTCAGGCACAACCGGCCTAAGCCCATCGTGAAATACCGCAGCTCCCATATTAGCCAGCAATGCCGTGCCTGCGCACAGAACAACCACAATTAGCATGTAAATTAAGTCCATTTTTACCTCCTATTTTTCTTTTATCGCTTGTATCAGCACGGGCACAGTATTTTCAATGCCGTCATGCGCCATACCAAATACAATCTTGCCTTCTTTGATATACTTCTTTATCTGGTCAAGATTTGCCTTTTGGCCTGTTTTAGCAACAGTGCAGCACTTTCCGTAACCTATGGTACCAATGAGAATTGAAATTGCGGCACCGCCTCCGCTTTCACAGGCACCAAAGTAATAATCTACTTCGTTGTTTTTAAGCATGGGCACTGCACCCATGTCTGTGGTAATAATGGTTTCGGCTTCCGGCATGGCTTTTTTAATGGCGTTTTCCATTTCATTTTTCTTCATGCCGCCAATAGCTATCTTCACAAGCTTCCTCCTCTCTGTTTACTGTACAGAACGCAAAAAACTACAAATATGAAGCAAGAAGTACTCCCCCTCCTTTTCACATACACTGCTTTTTATGTGCATTGTTATTTCATCAAGGATAATTTTGGCTTTGCTAAAATGCGGGGATTTTTCAATGCCGCTCACTATTTTATCGCTTAAGGGTGCAACGCTTTCCCCGGTGCGCTGCCGCCTAAAGGCCGCTGCCATGTGGGTAATCATCATCCCGCCATTTTCTTCGCAAATGTCATATCCGTATTTATTCCGGAAGATATCCAGCACTTTCAGCAAATCCATATATTCTTCTTCATTGATAAAATCACTGCTAATTAAAATATTCAGCCTTTCCATTATATCTATACCATTACCTCCCTTGCTCTCTTTATTCATATTTTTTAATAACTTGGGTCCATTTCGCCTGAAACCACCTTTTTTTGAATAGACAGTACATAGTCTACATCAATAAAACGCTTGATTATACTGCTTAAAAAGATATTTTCTGACAATGCAACAATAACAGCATTGGTATTCATCAGAGCAGAGCCTGAATATTTGATGGGTTTGCAATTAAGAGATATTCCCAGTCCCTTTACAGCATCCATATTCCAAATTGCCGCATCAATTTTTTTATTAATAATTTGACTTAAAATCTGGGAATACATCAGCCCTTTAAAGCTTACGTCTTTGCCGTCACATAGATGATGCGTAAGAATACTATGGTCTGTAGAAGAATAATCTATTCCCACCACCATACCATCCCTAATTTCATCAGCGCCGGGCTTGCTAAAAAGCAATATATGTTCATTTACAAAACTCTTGGGTCCAAAATCTGCAACAATTTCAATCGGAACTCCAAGCTCTATATTTTCTCTGGCTGCCAGCAAAGACATAACTGCAAAATCACAGCGTAAATCTTTTAACATTTCAAGCCTATTTTTAACACCGCTCATATAGGCCATATGAAAACCAAGCTCTTTCTCTTGAGATAAAGTATATATACCGGTGGCCAATCCCTCATACATTTTTGTATAAGGCAGAGGCATAACGCCTACAATGGACTTTATTTCCGCCATTTTCAGTAAAGAATTATAGTCAAGCTTTTGAATATAAGTACCCATATGGCCCCGGGAACTAAGCTTTATGCAGCCGCTGTCCTGTAAATGCTTTAGAGCAAGCTGAACGGTGCCGTGAGATACGCCGTAGGTTTTAGACAAATCCGCCACGGTACTTATTCTGTCCCCTTCCTCCCTCTGCAGTAATTCTTTGGCAATGTTCATTATCATTAAACCATTTTTATGATAATGTGTTCTGGAAATAAAATCGCCTCCTTCAATTTACAATATTTCGTATATTGCTTCTAAACATTCTATCATTATCGTCACTTTTTGTCAAGATTTTTTGCAAAATTATTTTTGCCGATTTTTAATGCCCTAATAGCCATTAGGCAACATGTTCCTATAAAATATGACATACTGTTGTCAGATTTATATGATACAATATAGAAAAAACGGAGGCTTTTCCATGACAAATACACAGGCATTTTGCCAATACCTTACCGAAAAGGGAAAGAAACAAGCCTATATCGATTCGTGCAAGGATTTGATTTGCAATCTTTACGATAGATATAATCTTCTTACCTCTGAGACTATTGACGCATTTGTAAGAAGTAGGTGGAGCGGTTATGTAAGCAGGGATAGGGCTACATATCAAATATTAAATGACTATGCCGATTTTTGCGAAAAATCAACACCATCGTTTACTTCCGCTTTTCGAGAACACATCCGCAAAACATTTGAAGGTGAGGCTCGAAAGGCAATGAAAGCTTACAAGAGTGCCATTGTCCCTATTCCTGAAAACACAATTATAAACCCTTCTTTTCTTAATGGGCTGTCAAATGAAGAATTTATAGAAGCGTACAAGTCTTTGCAAAAGTTTATCTATGATGTTTATGATGATATTGAATACGGTTCGCCCTTCGGCTGGGGTTGGCCCGATTGGAAAGCAATTACGGCAGAAGGAATTAATCAAAACCGTGTAATGATAGTCTTAGACGCATTGGTAGGCAGCGGCATCTTAGATGGCAATGCGCTGGTTGTAGATAAAAAGCATTTTGGAAGATACGGCATTTGCAAGCCAATTGCAAAAACAAAACTAATGCTTGAAGGTTTTATAAAAATGGGGCTGCATATTGAAGGGCTGGATGATAAAAAATCAACATCTTTTACGGTGTCATACCCCGATGCCCCAAACCTAATCGCCGTTCTTTTTGCGTATTTCAAGAAATCCGGCAAAGAGCATGTTAGTATTTTTTCATATCGCTTTGCGGAAAATCCTGACACACAAATTCGGGAAACTTTCTTCTTAGCTAAAACAGACGGCGAACCTGAACGGCTACGCAAAATTTATTATTGGCTTTATGATGAAGCTGTTAAGCATAAGTTTTCTCCTACAGGATATGAATACATGGGATGCTATTTATATAAAAAAGGCTCTAAAGAGTGGCTGCTTTTGGGCAGCGGTTCGTCATACCATGAAGATGAATTTCTGCATAGCCCCAATTATGCTCTGGCAGCAAAGGTTCGTTTTTTTCATGTTTTTCAAACCCATCCTGACAAAATGGCCGATTTGATGAAAAGGTTTCCCGATTCATTTGGGCGCCCGTGGACGCAATGCTACAAATGTAAAGCCGAAGCGGATGATTGCAGTAAACGCATTACCTTTGAAAAAAATGGCCATGATTATAATCACTGCGGCCATCATCATTACTTTTATTTTCACAATCCTAATTTTGATGATGTTAAAGACATACTCGAACTATATAAATTAGAGAACAAAATAAATTTATCGTAGATTTAAAGCCCATATTCTTATCGTTTTTACAAGCTATACAATAGAAACTGCTGCCATAATTTATGTGGTAAGATTAATATAATTACAAAATATTTGGAGGTAACAATTTTGAAAGATTTAATAATTAAAAACGTATACGATATTCAAGGTATCGTTCAAGAAAAACCGGACAATACATTTAACATCAAACCTGTAGTTTCGGGTAAAGATGTAGATACTTGCGCCGCTTATTTTGTAGAAGTGCCGCCGGGCAAGCAATCATGGCCATATCATTATCATGACCAAAGCGAAGAAATGTTTTATATCATCAGCGGAAAAGGCAAATTGCGCAACTTCTACGGAGAAAAAGACATAAAAGCAGGGGATATGATTTGTTTTCCCACCGGGGAAAAGGGTGGTCATTCAATATTCAACACATCAGAAACAGAATCTCTTATTTATGTAGATTTTGAAGTTAAGGCAGTTAAGACAGATATTGTTACGATGCCGGATGAAGGGGTATATGAACTGATTGGAAATCATTTTGACTGGACTGCCGTTGAAATGCCAAAGAAATAGAAGCGGTTAATTTTCTTAAATAGACTCTCTTTGCAGGAGTCTATTTTATTCGGAATTATCACTTCATGTACTGTATCAACTTTAATATTGTATCGTAGGTGTGCTTGCAGCCGCCCCTACGAAGCATATGTTATTATATTGAGCAGTACGTTATTTGATAATTCCGATTTTATTTATAATAAATTTCAGAAAAAATATCAAAACAAGCCAAAAATACCCTTGAAATTGTTTGCCCAAGGATATATAATAATTGCATAGAATTGGTGAATTGAATAAAGGCCCTCTCAAAGCAAGCCGAGCTATGACGGCAATATAAAAATAAGCCAATAACCGATTCTAGGTTTGGTATGGATGCAGTTGTCCAACCTGACAAGCATACGACAACTGCATCCATACCAAACTGTCACCAGCCTGTGAGAAAATTATAACTCACCCAGGCTTATTAGTCAAGTCATTATATATTTTCACATTCTGCGTAAACCCAATGCGCTGCCGTATTTTCTAACCCTGCGTAACCCCATTACTTTATACGATACAGCGATTTTGCATTAAAATTAGTGATTTCAGCCACTTCTTCGGGAGAGATGTTTTTTATTTCTGCTATTTTCTCCGCAACAAACCTAAGATTCCCGGAATCGTTTCTTCTGTCACGGATAGGCTCGGGTGTAAGATGCGGACAATCGGTTTCAATAACCATATTTTTAAGCGGAAGTTTTTTAACAACCTCTGCCAAATTCTTTCCCCTTGACGATTTGTGAGTGACAACCCCTGTAATACTGATTAAGTAACCCATTTCTGCATATTCCAAGGCCATTTTGGGAGTACCCAAATAGCAGTGAATCATGCCTTTGCCGTGCCCATAATCAGGCATATCGGCTTCTTTTAAAAGGTCAAAAACAATCTGACAGGCATTGCCTGAGTGAATTACTACAGGCAATTGTAACTGCTTTGCCATTTCGCAATCTCTTTTAAACCAATTTACCTGGCTATCAATTTCCTTTTCGCTGTAATGTTCTTTTTTTGCGAAAATCAATCCCAAATTCGCCCCAAGCAACGATTTTTTTATTTTTCTTGCAAAGCTCTGTAATTTTTATAAGCAGTTTATTTTTCAAATGTTCGTCAGTTTCCGCCTCTTCACCGCCTTCATCTACATAACTAAGATACACAAAATCGTATGTCTTGGCAAGCTGTAAGCCTTGCTCCAATTCTTTTCCGAAAGTTGAATTTACTATATACTCCACACCTTTTTTGTGTATATCTGATAAAAGCTTGTGCCTGTCTTTATTAAAGCGTTTCGCAAGATAATGCGAATGCGCATCAAAATATTTCATTATGCTATCCTCTAAGCAAGTACTTAATTGCGTTTTTTACCCCGCCGTCGGTTAAAAACCTTCCTCCGGGGATAATTGCAAAAATCACCACATGTTTATTTTAAAGCTTTTTCATCATTAGTAGCAGTTTTAATGTTTTTGCTCTATACATTCTTAGAATCATCTCTTTTTGCTGTTTCAAATTCATATTCAATAAGCAATTCATCATATCTATCGCGTACAATTAAACTTCCTTCTCGGGATATCAAATTATCCCAATATCTAAGAGCATAATTATCGCTGTTGATAACTTGAATCCAATACCTTCCGGGAAATTTATTGAATAAAAGCCTGCAAGCGTCACCCGCAATCCCTTTTCCGCGATAATTATTTAAAATAAAAATATCAACAATGCAATAATCGCATCCGGGCTTTACAAAAGGCGGGAATGCAAAAACAATAAGCCCCGCAATCTTGTCCGTATATTTTACCAAATATGATTGAACTTTTTCGGCAGGCATTTCTAAAGTGCTTAATGAGTTGTCTTTGTCATAGTAACCCTCTTCGTCAACTGATGAATACATTCCGGGTAAGAATTTGGCTCTGTCGTGGTGATATAGATTAAATAGGTTTATAAAAGCCGTTTTATTTGAATTTGTAACTTTTTCTAATTTAACATTTTCCACTAATAATCAACCTTTCAAGGGCTGTTAAATATGAAAAGCCCTCCGTAATTTTTTTGTTTTCATTTCATTTCCTCCTTTCTTTTAGATTTGTTACAACAAATTAAATTCTACATTAAACTAAGAGCAATTTTCAATAGCAGTCGAACACATGTAATATAATTGATAAGAAATTGTGACAAAGTGCTGTAAGAATTTCGGCATAATTTGTGTATACAAAAACGAACCAAGCACCATGCAGGGACTTGGTTCGTTTTCTTATCTAAATATATAGTTATTAAATTTCGTCAATGTGACACATCTTCATTACATTAATAGCTTCTTTATGGCTTTGAGGGGTAACACCGGCGCAGCAATCGGTGTTTACGCTAATCTTTATATCGGGAAATGTATTTTTTATCATGATAGCATTGGATATTACGCATATATCGGTGCAAAGCCCCAAAATCTCAATTTCCGATATTTCAGAAATGCGGGTTTTAAGAAAATCCACCAAATCCACGCTGCCGAAAACCGGCTTTTTAAAGGTGTTTTCATTTAACCCGGATATTATTATTGTATCTTTGTTATTGCGCCAAGCGTTACGCACATTTTCTTCAATTTGCCATCCCTCGGTATTTTCAATACAATGAATGACAGGCAGCTTTTTGCCTTCAGGGGTATCGAGATAGTTGCTTTGGTGAGTGTCTTGGGTAAATAGTATAAGCTCACCTTTGGAGCCTTCAATGCGCTTTGCAACTGCCCCTACAATGGCGGCTGCTTCCACCGTACCCAAACTGCCGTCAATAAAATCCTTTTGCATATCTACAACAATAAGCAGTTTCATATTATCCTCCGACTAAAGAATGATTCCCAGCAGAATAAGGAAGCCGGGTATAAATGTGCTTGCGATACCATTTATTATTAAGATGTGCGGGGTGAATTTATCTATCCTTTTTATCTCCGGCACAATGGCAAAGAAACTCTGTGCCCATAATACCGCCCACATAAGCCACATATAAATCATTTCCCACGGGCCGCTGTTTATAAAAGTGTCACCGGCGAAAATAAGTGACACCACAGAAGCAAAAATGCCGTACAGCCCAAAGACTTTCCAATTATCGGCCTTAAAGAAAATATGCGCTGCGATAATGAAATAATTAAGCGCAAAAAGCCACATAGCCGCCGAAAAGCCATATGTAATATGGTTGGTTGCTGCCCGGGTTTGAAAAATAGCGTTTATTGCTATTACAATCCCCACCAAAATATTTGCCATGCCTTTTGCTTTGTCATCCACCCTTATACGATAGCTAATGCCGTTTAAGGTTAAGGCAAAACCGGCAAACAGCAAGTTGACACCTAACATTAAATCTCTCCTTCTATATTGATATATGTCTTGACATATGTAAAGTATATCAGAAGAGATTTGACCTGTCAATATTTAATTTTGATATAAAAATCCGGCGGTGTCCAAAGCTTGGCATATTTGTTCAAAATGCGTTTTATCAAGGCAAGCTATAGTATGAAGATGCAGCCCCGATTTAAGTTCCGAAAGCAGCTTAATTTCTGATGATTTTACCCTGTCAATAAAAATATCCGCATCCTCACGGGTTTTTATATTAAGCTGTCCTGTAATTTCGCCATACAATTCATGCTCAATTATCACATTTATGACAACGGCGTTTAAATCGACTATTATATATAATTCTTTTTTGGTATCCTCAGGTTTATGACAGCAGGCAATTTTTCCGATATACTGATTTGATTCCCTAAATTCCGGAATAATGTATCCTCTTGCTGTGGCAATAATCTCATGACCACCGGCACGCAGGAGTGCAATATCCCCGACAATAACCTGGCGGCTTACATTAAATTTTTTGGATAATGAGGAAGCGCTTATGGGTGCATTGCCCCGGCTTATTACCTCAAGTATTGCATCTCTTCTTAAAGCAGCGTCCATAATATGCCTCCCTGTGCCAATGTCCTTATTATATATACATTGTATATTATACATTGGTTTTTATGCGGACACAACGGTTTTATCTTAAGAGCAAAAATTGCTTTGTTTCTTTTTGACCAAAGTCTTTTTAGAAACAAAGCAATTTTGATTATCATTAATATTTATGCCAACTCTAAAACAATTGCCCCATCATCCATAAGATACACATTAACTTCATCCCTTATCTTCCAACCCGTCACTTTAAAAATGATATTAGGAAGCACTATCCTTCCGGCAACATCAAGCGCTCTAACAATACATTCCGGAGGAATAACTCCTCCGTCAAACTTTTTTATAATGACCTTGCCGTCTACAGGATGAAGAATAACTTTTGTCCTTGGCTCTAATCCCAATTTTTCTTTTAAATTGGGATGCAAAGATATTCTGCCTTCTTTGCATATGGTTTTTGGAGTGTATGCTTTCATAAAGTAATCCACCTTTTTAGCCTTTTTGTCCGGCTTGAAAAATTGACCTGACAATTGGACCTGAGGGAATATATGCTATTCTCAGGCCCCTTAGGGACATGGTGTGCTTGTCTGTGGCAGGACTTTGAATCTAACGCCGAACAAGCATTTTTAACATGCCCCGGTGCTGCTGTTAGAGTGGTATAATATGCCACTCTCATTTATAAAACCATTGTATACCAAAGTTTAGGTCCAGTCAACACTTTTTTCTGTTTTTTTGTAAAAAAGTTCGGAATTATCCCTTTATACACTTAATCACTAACTTAACCAAAACTTCGCAGGGGCGGCTACAAGCCGCCCCTGCGAAGTTTTGGTTATATATGTTATTATTTATATTGGTTGAAATAGACTTGCAGACACCCTCTTTGATATGCTTAATACGTAACCAACACTGTAATCACGCAGCCCCCTTGCTTCTCTTCCACGTCATATGTAGCATTAATTCCCGAATCCTGCATAATACCAACGGCTTGTTTAATCGTATTGGTAAATATGCGCATGTCCTTTACATATGCCTTGATATTTTGTTTGGGAATCTTCTTATTTTGCCCGAATTTAAGAACCTTGTTGATAAATTCTTCTGTTTTTTGAACAGTAAGTTCATTTTTTGTTATTTTATCAACAACTTCAAGCATAAGATTTTCTGCCTGCTCCAGCTCCATGTCCTTTTGAATTACAAGCAAAGCACGGGCATGCCTTTCTGACAGATTGTTTGTTATTAAGAGCTTTTGTATTTTGCCGGGAAGCTTTAAAAGGCGCATCTTGTTTGCAATGGTGGACTGATTTTTGCCCAATTTCTTTGCCAATTCGTCTTGGGTTAAGCTATGTTTGTTTATGAGATTATAAAAACCTTCTGCTTCTTCTATGTAGTTTAGGTTCTGGCGCTGCAAATTTTCCACCAATGCCAAAATTGCGCTTTCTTCGTCGCTTATATTTACAATCACAGCCGGTACAGCAGGCAGTCCGGCAAGCTTTGTAGCCCTAAGGCGCCTTTCGCCTGCCACAAGTTCATATCCTTTTTCTGATATGCGCACACTTATGGGCTGCATAAGGCCGTGCTGTTTTATGGATTCGGCTAAGTCTGCCAGTGCAATCGGCTCGAAGTGGCGGCGGGGTTGATAGGGATTAGGCTCAACCATGTCCACAGGTAAATTGAATATGCGGTTTTCTGTTTCCTGCATAAAGTTTAATTTTTCTGCTGTATTCATTAATCATCTCTCCTTTGTCTTTAACATGTTTTGGTTTGACTCGGCTTGTCTTGTCTTGGCTTGGCTTGGCTTGGCTTGGCTTGGCTTGGCTTGGCTTGGCTTGGCTTGGCAATCAATTACATATAATGCTATATAATACCATTTCCTATATCATATCACATTATTTTCCAATGTGTCAACCTATTTTTTAACATTTCTTAATATTTTCCACACGATATTTATTAACAGCAAGAAATTGGGTATGTAAGGAGCGGGTGAAGGTATTTACTTAATAAAACAAAAAAGTGACCTTTGATGGTCACTTGAGTCCTGTCTTTTTAATTTTAACAAGGCTGTGCGTTATATCACTGCCGGGAAGAGTAATTTGCTTAATACCCAAAACCTCTCCGCCTAACAGTTTAATTTTCTTGCGCGCTTCTTCTGCTTCTTCTGCGCAGTCCGGCCCTTTCATGGCAATAAATTCGCCGTTTATCTTTACATACGGCAGACAGTATCCGGATAAAACAGAAAGTTTTGCTACGGCTCTGGAAACAGCATAATCAAAGCCTTCTTTAAAACCTTTTTCCTTGCGCCAAAGCTCTTCTGCTCTGGCATGTATGCACTCTACGCCCGAAAGACCCAGCTCGCAAACAACTTCTTTCAAAAATTTGATTCTTTTGTTTAAGGAATCAAGCAAAAGCAGGTCTGTATTTTCTAAAGCGATTTTTAATACAACACCGGGAAATCCTGCGCCGGTACCTATGTCTATTATCCTTGCATCTGCCTTTAATTCCGGTACTACAGTCAAAGAATCCAAAAAGTGCTTTATGATAATCTGTTCGTCATCCACAATGGATGTTAAATTTACTTTCTTGTTGTATTCTTTAAGCAGCTCTTTATATTTAAAAAGTCTGTCTGCGGCTTGGTCACTTAAACTTACACCTAATTCAGCAGCACCATTAATCAGCAATTCTTTTAGATTTGCTTCATCCATTCTTATTTCCTCCGGCATTGCGCCTTTCCATAAAAATCAATAAATTTGATATATCGGCGGGATTAACACCCGTTATGCGACCGGCTTGGCCTATGTTTGCGGGTTTAATGGCATTCAGTTTTTGTCTTGCTTCCAAGCGTAGATTGCTTATTTCGCCATAATCCAAATCATGCGGAAGCTTTCTGTTTTCCAGTTTCTTAAACTGCTCTACCTGTGACATTTGCCTTTCAATATAGCCCTCATATTTTATGGATATATTGACCTGCTCTGCCGTATCTTCAGCAAGCTTTGGCCTGTCAAGGTCTGCGCTTGCAAGAATTGCATAACTAAGCTCCGGCCTTTTGATAAGCTCATCCAGTTTCATGCCTGACGTAATCTCTGAACTATTATGTTTGCGCAATATTTCGTTTATAGATTCATTCGGAGATACAATGACCTTGCGTGTTCTTTTAATTTCGGCATTGATTTGACGCTTTTTTTCTGCAATTTTCTGATAGCGCTTTTCATAAATAAGATATCCGTATCCTTTTTCGGTAAGCCTTAAATCTGCATTATCCTGGCGCAGCAAAAGTCTGTATTCTGCGCGTGAGGTCATCATGCGGTATGGCTCATTAACACCTTTTGTAACCAAATCGTCAATTAAAACACCTATGTAACCTTCAGAGCGGTCAATAGTTAAAGGTGCTTTATTCAAAACTTTTGCGGCGGCGTTTATTCCGGCGATAAGGCCCTGTGCAGCCGCTTCTTCATAGCCGCTTGTGCCATTAAACTGCCCGGCAGAAAAAAAGCCGGATATATTTTTAAACTCAAGAGAGGGTAAAAGCTGCGTGGCATCTATGCAATCATATTCAATTGCATATCCAAAGCGCATAATGCGGCAATTTTCAAGTCCCGGTATGGTGCGGTACATTGCTATCTGCACGTCTTCCGGCAGTGATGTACTCATGCCGGATATATAAAGCTCGTTTGTATTTTCGCCTTCAGGCTCTACAAATACCTGATGGCTTGTCTTATCTGCAAAGCGTACAATTTTATCCTCTATGGAAGGGCAGTATCTGGTTGCGGTTCCTTCTATTTCGCCGGAATACATAGGGGAGCGATGAAGATTTGCCCTAATAATTTCGTGGGTACGCTCGTTGGTGTGGGTAAGATAACAGGAAATTTGCGGGCGGCTTATGTCTTCTCTCTTATTTTCAAATGAAAACGGCGTAATTTCTTCGTCGCCTTTTTGCTCTGACATTTTGGAAAAGTCCACGCTGGAAGCGTCAATTCTGGCGCAAGTGCCTGTTTTAAAACGATACATTTCTATACCCAGCCTTGCAAGCGTTTCTTTGAGCCTGCCGGATGAAGAAAGCCCGTTTGGGCCAGAGTTTACGCTTACTTCACCCCAAATGCAACGTCCGTTAAGATATGTGCCTGTTGCCATCACAAGGGCTTTGCAAGGATGCAGGGCAAAGGCTTTGTTTATGACACCTGTAACAGAGCCATCTATTACTTCAATATCCACAACTTCCGACTGAATAATCCTTAAATTCGGCGTGTTTTCCAAAACGCCTTTCATCACTTGGGAATACCTGTTTTTATCTGCCTGTGCACGAAGAGAATGTACCGCAGGGCCTTTTCCTGTATTAAGCATTCTGGACTGTAAATAGGTTTTGTCAATATTTTTGCCCATTTCTCCGCCCAAAGCGTCTATTTCACGTACCAAATGCCCTTTTGAAGTGCCGCCGATATTGGGATTGCACGGCATCATAGCTATAGAATCCAAATTTAAGGCAAACAGACTTACGGTGCATCCCATTCTTGCCGCCGCAAGAGCCGCTTCGCATCCCGCATGGCCGCCGCCGATTACAATTATGTCAACCGGTTCTGCCGTATATAAAATTTTGTGTTTATTTTCCATATTAATCACCATCTATTTTCCAAGACAAAATTCTGAAAATATTTTATCAATTAGCATTTCATCAACCGCGGCACCTATTATCTCTCCAAGAGATGCGTATGCCGCCTGTATATCTATTGCCGCAAAATCCACATACATGCCTTCATCTATGGCCTTTACAGCATTTTGAAGGGACTTCTTCGCATCATCTATCAAAGATATATGCCTTACATTGGTAACTAAATCCTGACCGTATTCGATATCTCCCTTTAAAAATATCTCCTTAATTTTCTCGTGCAGATTCTCTATGCCGATATGGTTTTTTGCAGATATTTCTATAAGAGAATCTGCACCAAAGGTTTTTATCAGAAAGTTTTTATCAATTTTTTGCGCCAAATCAGATTTATTTATAATCACAAGCACATGCTTCCATTTTGAATATTCAAACTTGTCTATTTGCGCAGCCGCAAGCGTCATAGAACCATCCACAACCAGAAGTACAAGTTCTGCATTCAAGCTTTCTTTAATAGACCTTGCAACCCCTTGGTTTTCCACAATATCATCCGTTTCCCTTATGCCCGCCGTGTCTGCTATTTCAAGAAAAATGTCGCCGATTTTAATATTTTCCCTTAATACGTCTCTTGTGGTTCCGGGTATATGGGTTACAATTGCCCTGTCTTCAAGGGCCAAGGCATTTAAGAGGGAAGATTTTCCGACATTGGGCTCTCCTATTATTGCCGTTGCAATGCCTTCGCGTATGATTCTGCCTTGGTTTGATGTATCCAAAAGTTTATCCAGTTCTTTGATAATGGTTAGAATTGCCGTCTTTATATCATCCGCAATAATATGTGCTTCGTCATGCTCCGGATAATCAATAGCCATTTCTATACGGGCAAGCAAGGATAACAAGCTTTCGCAGGAAATATCAAGCATATCGCCAAGCCGTCCCTGCAATTGCCCCAGGGCAGCTTTGTGAGAAAGTTCGGTTTTTGCATTGACTATATCCATTATAGCTTCAGCTTGAGAAAGGTCGATGCGTCCGTTTAGAAATGCCCTTTTTGTAAACTCGCCCGGCTCTGCCATTCTGGCCCCGCAGCTTACAAGCAGCAGCAAAATTTTTCTTGACGCCACACGCCCCCCGTGGCAGTTAATTTCCACCACATCTTCTTTGGTAAAACTCTTGGGAGCAAGCATGACAGACACCAATACTTCATCAATATTTTCTTCGCCGTCCATTATCCAGCCGTAATATATTTTATGGCTCTTAAAATCATTGTTTGTTTTGCTTGCAAATACTTTTTTAAGAATTGCAACACTGTCTTTGCCGCTCATGCGAATGATGCATATAGGCCCGCCGATGGGAGTAGAAATAGCCGCTATAGTGTCATCTGTATTTAATTTATTCAGCCGGTTCATTATATCACCTAAAATCGCAGGGCGGCCAATGGCCGCCCGCTGTTGGTTTATTTATTATTATGATGGCCTGCCTTTTTAGGGGCTATCACTATGTTGCGAAAGGGGTCAGAGCCCTCGCTGTAAGTTGAAATTTGTTTGTCGTTTTGCAGTGCGGAGTGTATAATCCTTCTTTCAAAAGTGTTCATAGGTTCAAGGGTCACAGACTTTCTTGTTGCTTTAACTTTCTTGGCCAAATTAACCGCAAGCTGCTCCAAAATCTCTTTGCGTCTTTTTCTGTAGTTCTCTGAATCTATAGTGACATTAAGATATGGCGCAACGCCTTTATTTACAGCCAAAGACACAAGATATTGCAGAGAATCCAGCGTTTGGCCTCTCTTGCCAATAAGTATACCCATATGTTCTCCGGAAAGTACTATGTCTAACTGCTTATCATGTAAAACAGTTTTTACATTAATTTTAATACCCATAGCATTACCCATATCATGTATAAAGCTTTCCGCAATTCTTTCAGGGTCATGCCTGACAGTCACTTTTACATGCGCGGGTTTTGCACCAAGTCCCATAAATCCCTTAGAACCAACATCTATTATATCAACATCAACATCGTCACGAGTTACCGAAAGTGCTTTTAAAGCTTCTTCTACTGCTAAATCCACGGTTTTTGCCGATTTTTCGATAAAATTCATCCAACTAAACCTCCTGGCTGACGGCCGGAATTAAGCGGCCTTTGTTTTTGCTTTTTCATCTTTTTTTGCGTAGTACTTACTGATAAAATAATGCTGTCCGATTAAGTATATATTCATCATAACCCAGTACAAACCAACCCCGGCGGGCGCACCTATTGTAAACCAGCCGAACATCAAAGGAAATACTATCATCATAACTTTTTGAATCATTTTTTGGTTGGGGTCTGCGTCTGCGTTGTTTCTGGTCATTAAAAATTGTGATAAAGCCATTGTGCCTGCTGACAGAATGGGCAGCATAATGCCGGGCCAGCTTGTACCTGATGCCACAACAAGGTTAAGGCCGAAAAAGGACTGTATAGACACAACATCGTTATGAAGCTGCTGAACCTCAGCTAAAGCAGGGCCGCTTAAATTAGCGAATATAATATCCCAATTCTCTGCGTTAAAAACATGTACAAGTCTATTCATATCCGTAATATTTTGCAGGTCTATAACCATACCTTGCGGTGTTCTGGCTACTGCCATATTTGCTATAACATTATATAAAAATTCACTTCCTTGGGCTATAAGAGAGCTTGACAATGCAGAATAGGCATCGCCGACGCTTCCGACAAATAAAAAGGCCTGGCCCAAAACTGCAAACAATCCTATAAATAATGGCCAAGTTATTAACATAGGTAAACATGTGGCAAACATATTTACGCCATGCTTGGCTTGCAGGGCTTGCAATTCCGCCTGCATTTTGCGGCGCAGTTCAGGGTCTTTTGTGTCACCGTATTTTTCTCTTATTTTATCCTGTTCCGGTTTCATTTCTCTCATTTTCATGGTATTTCTTTGCATTCTAAAACCAGAAGGAAGAAGGGCGCTTCTAACAACAATAGTCATGATTATAATAGAAAAACCCAATGCGCCCACAGGTGTTATTGAGGATACTACAAAGTAAATGGCGTTAATAATAGTGCCCAGCACCATTGAAATTGGCCCTATAAAGACGCCCGGTTCCCCTTGAATCATTTGATTCAGAAAAACCCCGCCATGTTGCGTAATAAATTGCATCAAAAAACTTCCTCCTTAAGTGAAAACAAAAACTTGTTAAATCTAAAGAATACAAAAGTTCCACGTGGAACACCGTTATAGCAAATATTTATTGCTACCATAAGCCGGATTTATAGAAATTTTTAGGCGGAACAGGGTCGTAACCGCCTTTGTTTAAAGGATTGCATCGCAATATGCGAAAAAAGGCCATAAGACCCCCTAAAAAAAAGCCGTGGGTCTTTAAAGCTTCTGCTGCATATCTGGAGCAAGTGGGGCTGTAGCGGCATCTGGGGCCAAAAAACGGCGAAATGCATTTTTGGTAAAAAGCTATGATAAGCAAAAATATTTTTGTCAAAGCTTTGCAAGTCCTCTCTGCTCTTTTTGCCAAATGCCCTGCTTTTTAAATAAATGCCCAAGGCATGTTTTTATTTCTGCAAAATTGGCAGCAAGGATGGGTGCCCTGGGGAGTATAACTATATCGTGCCCGGCGGCGACACTTGCTTCAAACAATCTGTATGCTTCTTTAAGACGCCGCCTTTGCCTGTTGCGCACCACAGCCTTGCCTATTTTTTTGCTGGCAGAAATGCCGAGACGGTTAAACCTTCTGCCGTTTTCTTTCACAAAAACCACAGCAAATTTACCGGCCACAGATTTGCCTTTTTTGTACACAAATTGAAAATCCCGATTTTTTTTTAAAGCGGTAGTGTGTTCCAAAATATTCATAAACCTTTCGCAAACTATGCCGTAAGCACCTTTCTGCCTTTTAAGCGGCGTCTGGCGATTACATTTCTTCCGTTTTTGGTGGACATTCTTTGGCGGAAACCATGTACTTTAGAGCGTTGACGCCTTTTAGGCTGAAATGTCATTTTCATAAACTGCACCTCCTTACATCAAAATTAAAATTGGTCAATGAATCTATTATATGGGTCTTTTTTGCATTTGTCAAGCTATTATTAGAAAGTGTAGGGCAAATGCATAAACCCTAAAAAATCCTCCGAATTTTGCCGGAGGATTTTCTGTGTAGCTATCAATTTACAGCTTATTAAAAATCATAAACAATTATTAATATCCTATTGGGAGTAATAATATAATCATTATAATTTATTGAGTTTCCCCATGCTATATACGGAAGCGGCTTAAAAGGCAATCCGCCTACCATATCATCAAAAATCCCTGAAATATAAGCTTCGCCAAACAGCAGAAGAGTAAAGATAAAATCATTCATGTAGTAAAAATTTTCTATTCCATCTCTAAGCGCCCTCAAAGGTGCTGTCAAATCTGAAACTATATCTGCATCTATCAAGTCAACTAAAAAGTCAAAATCTTCTAGGTATTCCTCAATAGGCCTGCCCTGCATAGTTAAAAGAGATAGCAATTCATATTCTACTTCAGGGTAAGCATGCAGGTCGGTTAATTCTGTAAATATTTGAATCAATTCATCATGGTTTTGGGCTGCAAAGATTTCAGACAATGCAAAATCATCCTCATTACTTCCGCAGGAGGCAAATATAAATAGGCACACCCCTGCCAGCAGTAGAATTTTAAACATCTTTTTCCTCATAAGCACACTCCTTTTTATATTATTATATCTTTAACTCAGATTATTTCCATAAAATCATAAAGATACAACATATAAGCTGTATCTTTATGATTTTATGCACAGATATAGATAAGTATTAATGTGAAGATACTTAAAACACATACCCGGTTATATTAACATCTGCAAGGCGAACCAAGCCAAACTCCTGCCATTGAACACCAGAACGAGCCTCCAGGCCAACAAGTCATAGGGGTGCCGCTTGAACAACCACATCGCGGTGGCTCTGGTTGCGGCGGGGTTGGCCATCCTCCGCCAGTTTCATTGTTATTGAATGGCATAATTGAGGTATAGCCGCCATATGTATCGTCCTGCACTTCTTCCGCAAAGGTAACAACGCTTCCGGAAGAAACAACGAAAATGCAGACAACAACCAATGCAGTAAGCTTTTTGAATGTTTTCTTCATAAGAAAACACCTACGTAAAATAATTATTTTATGGAGAGCATCTTCCATAAATTAGAGAGAGCTTTCCATAAAAAGATTGTATCACGGAAAAATTTTCTTGTCAAGCTTTTTTGTTAAAAACATCTTATTTTCTCTAAATTTTTATACTGTCTATAAAAAGATTTGTTAATAGTGCCTTAATATACAATTAATTTGTAACAATTACTATTTATTTGATATGGAAAATATAGATGCCAGCCGCACAAAATCCTCAAAAGCCAAAGCCTCTCCCCGTATATCTTCCCGCAAAAAGGCAGCCGCTAAAAGTCTTGCGGCATCTTCCTTTGAAAGCCCAAGTTCGCTTGAAGCCGCCAAGCAATTCTGTAAGGTTTTACGGCGGTTTGCAAAAGCGGCCTTTATTATAGGAAAGAAATGTGAACGAGATATATGCCTTTGTTCATCAACATGTATTTTTACCACGGCAGAATGCACATCGGGTCTTGGGAAAAAGGAATTTGGCGGAACATTGGCAACAAGAGAGCATTTGCCGTAATATGCAACTGACAGTGTTAAAAGACCATAAGCTTTGGTGGAGGGTGAAGCCAGCATTCTTTCCGCCACTTCTTTCTGCACCATCACTACAAGGTCACTTACAGGCAGGCTGTTTTCCAATACAGAAAATATTATGGGCGTTGTTATGTAATACGGCAGATTGGCCACAATTTTTGCGCTTTGAAAGCCGGACTCTGCAATGATTTTACGTAAGTCTGCTTTTAATATGTCACAATTTATTATTTCTGCGTTTAAAGGGGACGAATACTTTAAAATATCCGTCATTGATGTGTCAATTTCAATGGCAATCACTTTTTTGGCTCGTTTGGCTAATTCTGTAGTAAGAACTCCCAAACCGGGGCCCACCTCGATTATTAAGTCGTCAGCAGTAACATCTGCGGCATCTACAATTTTAGAAAGTACATGGGCATCGGTAAGAAAATTCTGCCCCAGATTCTTTTTGGGATATAGTCCGTTTTCCGCCAAAATACGCCTTACATTGGCCTTGATGCTTAAATCATTCATCCCAAACACCCTGCCCGACATGCAAAATCTCCGTATGCCCCAAAGTGATTACACCGCTTGAATAAGGCTGACCGTTTACAGTGATATGAACTCCGGCCACATCATAAAGAAAGCCGAAAGTGGTAGCTATTGCGCCCAAAACCTGCCTTTCGTGTTCATATGACAAAGTATTTGCCATTTCAACTACAAATGCATCGGAAAAATCTAAATTAAGTATGTTTGCATCAGGATTAACCACGGCATAATTAATAATAATATCCTCATTAGGTTCTGTATCAAAAATTCTTGCAAGTGCCTCCCTGGCTAAAGGGGTATAGATATATGACAGATTATTATTTGTTAAATGTAAAATCTGCGCAAGTGGGAAATTACCGTCAATATCATAGAAGATAGCGGCGGTTTGCGATAAGCCGTAGCCTCTTTGTATATCTATAAGCCGCACTGTGGACTGTTCTTCTATGAAGTTTTCTGCGGAATCCAAAGGGATACCTCCATAGCTGATGGATTTTACAACACCTATGCCGGGCGCAAAATATTCTCTTGTACGCGGAGGTTCAAGAAAACTATTGCTGTCTGCATGAAAAGTTGTAACTTCTATAGTTTCAAAAGTTCCGGCGGGTGTGGTTACGCTTATGTTTATGCCGGTAATTTCTCTTTGTGCAGAGCCTTCAAGATGCGGATTTATAGTCCAGCTGTTGCCCAGCCTTATAGGACCTGCCAAAATTATCTCCTGCATATGCGGGGGATTAGCAATTATGCTGGTGTGACTCTGTGTATCTTGGGCGTTTATCATAACAAGCTGATTATCCCTAATTTCCAGAACTTCCGACCAAACAGAGCCGCTGCCTACGTCAGACATAATCCTGCGCTGCAGGCGGCTGCCTGTAGTATAAGCATTAAAAATCTGAAATGTCATGTTAATCTCTCCTTCTGCTTCGTAGGTAAGCAAAAGATTATCCTCAAAAGAAACAAAGTCACTGACTTCGTTTCCGGCACATGACACAAGAACGGTAAGTGACAGCATTAAAAATATAATGAATATATATTTTTTCATTGATATACTCCGATTTTATGAATTAGTCAATCACAATCAAATTCTCCATATTATACAGCCCCGGATTCTGCTCTGCTATAAACCGGGCCGCACGCAAAACTCCCACGGCAAAAACATCCTTGGACAAAACACTATGCTTAATTTCTATAGTTTCGTTATTTCCGGCAAATATTACAGTATGCTCACCAACAACATTGCCGCCTCTTATAGCATGTATGCCGATTTCATTCGGCTTGCGCTTTGCAAACCCATGACGCCCATACACCATATCTTTATCGCCTGCGGCAGAGATTATGCTTTCGGCCAAAAACTTGGCCGTGCCGCTTGGAGCATCCAATTTGCCTGCGTGATGTCTTTCAACAATTTCTATATCAAAATCGGCAAACATTTTTGCCATGCCGCCTGCTAATTTTGCCACTAAATTAACGCCGGCGGACATATTGGCTGATAAAAAAACAGGAATTTCGTCGGCGGCATTATGTATTTGTTTTAAAGTAGCTTCATCCAAAGCCGTTGTGCATATAACCAAAGGAATTTTTCTGTTTAAAGCATATGCGACAAGAGCAGGAACGGCAGAAGCTACGGAAGCATCTATTATGACATCAGCGTTTTCATGGCATTCTGTTATATCTATATAAACGGGAATATCATCTATCTGTACTTTTGTGTTCTTCACCCGGGCAACAACGGAAAAATCTCCGTTAGACCCGGCCAAATCATTTATAGAGCGGCCTAAGCGTCCAAGGCCGTGAAGAATTAATCTTATCATAAATAATACCTCTAAATCTATGAGACTTAGAGGTATTATAATATGCATAATAAAATTAGTCAAGTGTTTTCAACTTTCAAACAGGTTCTAACCATCAACCCTTACAATTTTTGCTCCCAGTCCGCGCAGTTTCTCGTCAAAACGAAAATAGCCCCTGTCTATATGGTGTATATCGTGCACCTCCGTAGTACCCGAAGCATTAAGCGATGCCAGAATCAAAGCAGCTCCGGCCCTTAAGTCAGTGGCCTTAACCTGCGTGCCCGTAAGCTTATTTACCCCTTCAATAATGGCGGAGCGGCTGTCGATTTTGATATCGGCCCCCATACGAACCAGCTCGGGTACATGCATAAAACGGTTTTCAAAAACGGTTTCCGTAACGATATTCGTACCGGGGGTAGTGGCCAGCATTGAAATAAACTGCGCCTGCATATCTGTTGGAAAGCCTGGGTAAGGTAAAGTTTTGATGTCTATAGGCAAGCGGCGGTTGCTGCTTGAAACATGTATGCCTTCTTCGGTATCTTCTATGTTAATGCCTGATTCACGCAATTTTGCAATCGTAGGCTTAAGGTGGTCAACAACCGTATTTGCAACCAGCACATCCCCGCCCGTTATGGCGGCGGCAATCATAAAAGTACCGGCTTCTATACGGTCCGGTATAATGTTATGCGTTGTGCCGGAAAGTTCCTGCACGCCGTTAACCCTAATGGTGTCGGTTCCGCTTCCCCTTATCTGCGCCCCCATAGACGTAAGGAAATTGGACAAGTCTACAATTTCAGGCTCTACGGCGCAGTTTTGTATTATGGTTTGGCCTTTGGCAAGCACTGCCGCCATCATGATATTTTCCGTAGCTCCGACAGAAGGAAAATCTAAATATATATTGGCGCCATACAGTTTTTTGGCCTTTGCATGCACATATCCATGTTCTTGCACTATATCGGCACCCAAAGCCGCAAGCCCTTTAAGATGCAAGTCCACCGGGCGGGAACCGATTGCGCATCCGCCCGGCAAAGACATCTTTACTTCACCCATTCTGGCTAAAATAGGCCCTGCTGCCACAAAGCTGGCCCGCATTTTGGCGCAAAGCTCATAGGAGGCATCTACTTTTTTAATGTTCTTGACAGTAATGGTAAGTGCCTCCTTGGCTCTGTCCCATTTTGTCGCACCGCCAAAGTCCTCTATAAGATTTTGCATCATTACGACATCGGTAAGGGCCGGCACATCATATATAGTGCAGGGCTGGTCTGTTAACAGCGTGGCTGCAATAATAGGCAGAACGGAATTTTTGCTGCCTGAGACCCTAACCTTACCGGCCAGCTTTCCGCATTCTTCAATAACAAATTTCCCCAAGGGAATCACCCCATTCTAGTTTAAGTAGCTTACGGCAACATTGCCTTCTAGAATTAGTATGGTCAAGGAAAAATGCAAAAATACCGCCCGAATAAAAATTGCAGCAAAATTATGTATGATGTGCTTATGCGTTTTGCTGCAATTTTCTTAAGCTGGACAACTCTTCTTTTAATGCGGCTATCTCATCAAGCTTTTGAATACAGTCAGAAGGTCTTTTACTGCGGGAAACAGGTTCGCTTATCTGCGCCTCTACAGACTTCTCCATATAGTTAATAATATTTTCGAGCTGTAGTATGCGAAAGCGTACATTATCACAATTTTCCATATTTTTCCTCATTTCTGGACTAATATTAGTCCCATTATTGCATATAGTAAATATAAAATCAAGCAAAATATGGACTAATTTTGGTCCAGAGAGAAGGCGGGAAATGGAGCAGAAAATCAAGCATGACCAAGATATAGATATAGGGGCAAATATACGGACTGTACGCAAGATAAGAAAAATGGGGCAGACAGAGCTTGTGAGGCACTTGCAGCTTATGGGTGTAGATATAACAAGAGAGACATTGGTGAAGATAGAAAGGGGCATACAGCATGTTAAGGCATCCCAGCTTAGGGCGATAAAGGATGTGCTTAAAACCACATATGATGAATTATTGAAATGAAGACACTTTATATGGTATAATTACTATCATATTGTATGTAAGAAAGAAGGTTTAACAAATGATAAAACGGCTTTTAAGTTTTTGTGCGGCTTTTTTGCTGCTGATTATATTTTCATCCTGCAATGCAATTTTACCCAGAGAGCAGCATGTGGCCACGGTCAGAGCCCTTGCAATGGACACTTTGGTGGAGATACATATATTTTATCTGGATACCCCCAGCCTGCAAATGCGTGACGGTTATTTAGAACTGGCCGATAGGGCCATTGATATTGTTCGCATGCTGGACTCTTTGTTGAGCATGTATGCAGAAGACAGCGATGTTTACAGACTTAACCGTGCCGGAGGAGAATTTGTTACAGTAAGCAGCTATACAATTGATGTTGTTTCAGAATCCCTTGCGCTTCGGCAAATAACCGGCGGTGGATTTGATATTACAATAGGCGCTGTTACAGCCTTATGGGAGTTTACCGAAGGGGCGGCTCCTCCTGATGAAGCAGAATTGGCTGCAGCCTTAGAAACTGTGGGTACGGATATAATAATAGAAGGTAACAGTATACGTCTTGCTCATCCCGAAGCGCAGATTGACCTTGGCTCTATAGGCAAAGGTTTTTCGGCAGATATTGTAGCGGATTTTTTGCGTGAGGCCGGGGTGGCGGCTATAGTAAACTTGGGCGGCGATGTTGTGACTGTAGGAGAAAAGCCGGACGGAACACCTTGGGCTGTGGGCATTCAAGCGCCTTTTGAAGAACATAATGAGATTATCGGTGTGGTAGATATATGGGAAGGCAGCATTGTTTCTTCCGGTGTATATCAGCGGTTTTTCTATCATGAAGATATATTCTATCACCATACACTTGACCCTTCCACGGGATTTCCCACTGCAACCGATGTTATTTCTGTAAGCATTATTGCTCCAACTGCTGCGTGGGGAGAGGGTGTTTCTACTGCTGTATTTATTATTGGTGCTGATGCAGGAATGGCTTTGGTTGAAGAACTGGATGATGTGCATGGGATTTTTATACTTAGGGATGGTACGGTGATGCATTCTTCGGAAATTGGGCGGAGTATAGCGTTTAGGTAATATAAAACACAAGGGGCATTTATATGGACAATAATTCAAAAATTAAATCGTTCTATCAAGACTCTTACGATGAAAGTGGTCGCATGGAGCGAAATCCACTTGAGTTTATTCGGTGCAAAGAGATAATCTCTCGCTATTTATCTAAACCCTCTATGGAAATAGCCGACATTGGCGGTGCAACCGGCGTGTTTTCATATTGGCTTGCATCACAAGGGCATAATGTGCATTTGCTTGATTTTACACCAACGCATATAAAGCAAGCTAAAGAATATGGCGAAAAGCACAGTATCTCTTTGGCTTCATATCATTGCGGTGATGCTCGGCATCTTCCTTATGATAATAATTATTTTGATGTGGTTCTTGAAATGGGTCCTCTGTATCATTTACAAGACGAAGATGATAGGCTGCGGTGTATTTCAGAAGCAAAGAGAATCCTAAAGCCTGGCGGTGTATTGCTTTGTGAAGTTATATCCCGATATGCTTCGCTTGTTGATGGTTTCAAATATTTGAATATAAATGACGAAAAATTTATCAAAATATTAGATAACGCATTAACAACAGGACTGCACTCTCCTGGAGGTACTTCATATTTTACATCTGCATTTTTTCATTCACCCAACGACATTAAGAGCGAAATAACAGCTTCGGGATTTTGCAACATTGATATTGTCGCAGTTGAAGGATTTGCAAATGCATTGGATTCCAACGAAATATTAAAAAATGAGCAACAAGCAAACCTGCTCTTGGAATACATCCGAAGAACCGAACGTATTCCCGAATTAATGGGCATATCCGGACATTTTTTTGCGATTACACACAAATAAAATTATCATTCATTAGCATACCTCTACTGATGATGTCCGAATATGCATATACATTAAAACACAAGATTTTTGATTTATATAGTTTATTTTGCATAATTATCTATAATGCGACAGATTCCTGCCGTGTTATTAACTCCAAATAGGCCAGTACTGACTGTAATATCATTTTTAACAACCTATTTTCACACATAGGCCGTACAAAGCGCAGCATCTTTTACGGGAGCGGATTAATAACCTTGACTTGCAACCATCCCAATCAATTCATCAAAAGGAAAATCCCTTCCCGGACAGTTCGGTCTATGCCTTGGCACTATGTCTGCGTGCCCTATAATGTTTGCTCTTGTTAAATTTAATTCAAAATTATAAATCCTGCGCACCTCTCGGCTTATATAAAGGATAAGTTTCGCCGCAGATACAAGCTGCTCCTTGGTCGGATTTCCGCTGGGCATATCTCCAAAACCTATATTTATTGTGTATAGATTAGCATTGGTTGCACGCCTTTGCCTTATTATCTCATTCGGAGAATGTTTGGGGTCATGGCTGCTGCCGTCAGTTGCGGTGTCTGCTGCCCAAGCTGTATTTTCAATATCCACAGCCTGCACAATTTTGCCTGTCTTTGATATAACATAGTGATATGAAACGCTGCTGGCTGCATTCATAATAGTATCTATTGCCCTTGTAAAACTGCTTCCGGTGGTATGTAATACAATAAAATCCGGCGTATGCCCGTTTCGTCCGGTGTTTCTATTAGGGCTTAGTTTTTTTGTCATCTTCTGCATCTGCATCCTCCTTTTTTCTTAAAATGTCAATTGCCTGCCTTAAAACCGGCGGTATGTATACGCCCATCAGGCCTGCATTTTCTATAATACTTATCGCCTCATTTGCCAAAAAAGCAATAATAACGGCATAGCGCACAAAATCCCAGCCTATCACATTGTCAAGCTGATGACCCATAATGACAAACAGCATTATCATGCACTTTTTAATAATTCCTTTAAAACCCGCATGACTTTCCAAAGCTCCGTTTGCACTTTTCTTCGACTTTTTAAACACGCCCGCGGCAATAAGGCCCGCGGCATAGTCAATCAGCATAAAGATTAGCAGTGTTTGTAATGCCAAATCCCATCCGCCTAAAGCAGAGACAATAACACCGCCTGCTGTTCCGATTACAACCAAAAAAATCTCACGCAAAATATTTCCTCCTCATTTGTTTAGCTTGTAATGTAAGTACATCTTAATCTTCTCCGCAAATGACAGCCGTTGGCCGCACCAAAGTTTAACAATATAAACGGGCGTGTCCAGAGCTGATGCCATTTCGTTAAAAGATGCGTTTTTTAAGATTCTTAGTGCGTTTATGCGTTCGTGTGTATGAGTGTTTGCTTTCAAAGCTTGTCCCTCCTTAAAAAATTGACACTTTGCAATAATAGATTTATAATATTTTGAAGGCCATCTACAGCCCGGATAGTTGTGTTGCAATATATTTATTATACTTGCATATTTGGATGTAGTCAATGACTTTTTGTTTAAAATACTATATTTTTAGCAAGTATAGCATTATGCATAAAAAGTAAAGAATAATATGGAGGATTTGGTTATGTTTTCTGAAATATTTATCAAATTAATAGAAAAGCATAGAAAATCTGTATATGCCATATCAAAAAGTACCGGCATTTCAGAGTCTTTGTTAAGCAGATATAAGAGCGGACAAATAAAGCCCAGTGCGAAAAACTTAGAAATTATTGCGAATTATTTTAAAGTGAGCATAGATTATCTTATAACAGGAGAAGACTTGCAAGATTCCTTAATATCAATTTATGAAGCAGCAGAAGGCGTATCGGTGCCGATATACGGCAGCGTTAAAGCGGGCTGTGAAGGCATAGCTATAGACGAATTGCTGGGATATGAGCTTTTTGACAAATCATCTTTGAACGCAAATAAATTGGAGGACTATTTTTGTTTTATAATTAAAGGTGATTCTATGTCCCCGCAGTTGATAGAAAATGATGTTGTGCTTGTAAGAAGGCAGGAAGATGCAGACAGCGGAAAAGTGGCTGTGGTTGCATTAAACAGCGAAGAATCCGCCGTAAAGAAAATAAAAAAGGGCAAGGATTATATAGAATTAATTCCCTATAATCCGGCCCATGAAAGCCTTGTGATAGAAGGCGAAAAACTTAATGAGATGTGTATTGCGGGTGTAGTGGTAGAGCTTAAAAGAAGATTCCGGTGATGTTTCTATTTAGGTAATTTTACGTAAAAAACGGTATTCCCTTTTTCGGAGCTAAAGCCAATCTCTCCTTTGCTAAGTTCAACTATGCGCTTGGCAATGGGCAGACCTAAGCCATTGCCGTCTTGGTTATGCTTTGTATCTTTATAAAATCTTGTAAATATTTTATCTTTATGCAAAGGAGCTATGCCGGGGCCGCCGTTTGTAATTTCTATGAGCAAATGGCCCGATATACTGCTTAATTTTACAGCAATTGTGCCGCCTGCAGGCGAAAACTTAATGGCATTTTGCAAAAGGTTTATCCATACTTGTGACAATAGCTCTTCATTACCGTTATACAACATTTCTTCGGCCTGTATATCAAAAGAGATGTTTTTTTCTTCCCATGCCCGCTGCAAAAGCAAAATAGTGCTGCGAAGCTGTTCATCAATATAAAACGGTGATGCTTCGGGCGTAAAGTCACTGTTATCCAAAAGGGACAGACGCAGTAGGTTTGTTGAAAGATTGGACAAACGTGCCGTTTCTTTAACGATAATCTCTGTGTATTCATCATATTGTTCTGCGGTAAGGTCTTTGCTTTTTAATAATCTTGCAAAGCCTTCTATAGCGGTTATTGGTGTTTTAAATTCGTGCGATACGCTGGATACAAAGTCTTTTTTAAGATACTCGCTTTGGCGCAGTTCTTTTGTCATGGTATTAAAATTACGCATAAGCTCGCCGATTTCATCGTCATTTCTGGTAAAAAGCTCCACATTAAAATTACCTTTTGCCACTTCTCTGGTGGCAGCTGTAATTTTTCTGATTTTTAGAATTATAATTAAAAGAGCGGCAGACACAAAGGCGGATGATAATACCGTGTTAAGCACCATTGCGCGGGCTATGCCGTCTACGAAGAGAGTAAGCTCGTTTTGCGGCAATATGGGCGAAAGCATAACCAATTGACCCCGCATATCAAAAAGCACATAAGGCACACGATGAAAAGGCTCGTTTCTATGTTCCAGCACAAACTCGCCCTGACCGGCTCTGTAGACCATTTCCAGAGAGATTATGTTCCTATAAGATGTATAACCGTTATGACTTCCAAGGAATGTCACCGAAATATCCGTATCACCCAACTCATACATAATGCTTTCTGTTATTTCATAACCCCTATCATGCAAATCCAATACCAAGGCCGCTTTGCGCATAAGTTTGTCTGCCAAGATGCCGGATGTTTCTGATATAATGGCACGAAAAGAAAAGGCTGCCGTCATAGCCTGAGCTATAAGCAACAGCGCCACAAAAGCCAGCGTCCATTTGATATACATAGAATGAAACAGCTTGGGCAGCCTCATATTTCCTCCATTAGTTTAACGATATCATTCTCGTCCCTTTTAATCACCTGTAACAATTTCTCCGTCCCAAGAGATAATGCCGCCCATGTCATAAACATGCTGATAACCCAAATTAGTCAAAGCAGCGGCGGCTTCCCTGCTTCTTCTTCCTGTTTGGCATATGACTATAATTGGCTGTCCAAAGTCTTCTGCAATATTAGATATATCAATCAAAATCCGGTTGACAGGAAGGTTGATAAAACCCGGTATGTGTCCTGCGGCAAATTCTTGCTGTGTGCGCACGTCTAAAAGCAGCACATCTACATTTGACATTATTTCTCTGGCATCTTCATGAGTTATAACTGTAAAAGTTGGTGTGCCGCCGCTGTATATTTCATAACTGTCACAGGCAGACATAATTAAAGTGAATAACAGCAATACAATAAATATATATTTTTTCATATCAATTCCTTTCTGCTTTGTATCCCAATCCCCGCACTGTAACAATCTCAAATTCCTCGCAGCCCTCAAACTTTTCTCTAAGGCGCTTGATATGCACATCAACAGTACGTTCGTCTGCATTGCTGTCCATGCCCCAAATTTCGTCCATAAGCTGGCGTCGGGTAAAAATCTTGTTGGGATAGCTTAACAGTTTAAAAAGCAAGTCAAACTCTTTTTTCGGCAAATCTAAGGTGTCGCCGCCAAGTTTTACCGCTCTAAGCTCCGCATTAATGCAAAATTCTCCCAAATCTATCTTCTGCTCGCTGGATATCTTTGCACGGCGCAATAAAGCGGAAATTCTTAACAGCATTTCGTCCATATTTATAGGCTTTGTGATATAGTCGTCTGCGCCTATGCCGAAAGCCTTCTTTTTATCCTCGAAAGCATCTTTGGCGGTTATCATTAAAATAGGGATTTTGTCATCTATATGGCGTATGTCTGAAACAAGCTCATAGCCGTCAATATACGGCATCATAATATCGGCAATAATCATATCCAGATGACGTGCATCCATAATATCCAAAGCTTCCTGCCCATTTTTTGCCAGTATAACTTCAAAACCGGCTTGCGTTAAAGAGGCTTCAAGCAGCCTTCTAATATTTTTATCATCGTCAACAACCATTATTTTTAGCATGAAGTATCACCAATTTCTACTTTACTTTTATTCATATCTTAAAGCTTCTATGGGGTCAAGCTGCGCTGCTTTATTGGCGGGATAATAGCCGAAGAACAGCCCTATCATCATAGAAAATACCACAGCTATGATGATAATGTCAAAGGTGGGAAAACCGGGGAAGCCCAGCAGCGTGCTGCCAACATAACCCATTGCTACACCCAATGCCACGCCCAAAAGGCCGCCTATAACACATATAATTATAGCCTCTACCACAAATTGCACACGTATGGAAGAATTGCGTGCGCCAAGAGCCTTTCTTGTGCCGATTTCACGGGTGCGTTCGGTTACGGAAACCAGCATGATATTCATAACACCTACACCGCCCACAATAAGCGATATGCCTGCTATAACAGCCACCGCAACAGCCAGCGTTCCCATTATCTGCTCCGTTGCGCTTAAAATAGTATCCATACTTAATGTTCCTACGCTAAAGCGTGGGTTATTGTTGTAAAACACATTGAAAAATCTTCGTATATCGGCGGAAAATTCGTTAAAATCTACATTGGGATTAGCCATAACCATAAAGGTCTGGTGGCCGGCTCCGCCGCCTGTAAGCATACGTGATGTGGTTATGGGGATGTACATATCTGTACGTACATTGGGATTATCAAGACCGGGGCCGAACATGGGCGGCACCAGCGGCACATATTCATATACGCCTACAATGACGAAAGTTTCAATATTGCCTGCCATTGATACACGAATTTCCTGCCCCAGCGGGTCTTGCCCAAAAGGGAACATGTTTTCTGCAAAACGATGGCTTACAACGGCGGTATATCTTCTGGAAAGCAAATCACCGTCTGTAATAAACCTGCCGGAAAACAAATCTACGTTATTGGCAATTCCATAACCGGGATTGACGCCCGTAACAGAAACATTGGCGAACAGCCGCCCGTCTTCCGCTCTGCCGTTGCCTGCTCCGTTTGAAAGGGCAATTGCTGTGATATATCTATTGTGTATATTGTAAAACTGCTCTATCATTTCGTCGGTTATAAGGTCACTTTCCTGCGGAGTTGCCACAGGCCCGCCCCAGCCGCCCATGCCGTCGCCCCCGCGCTGCTGTATAAAGGTCTGTATATTGGTTGCGCCCATGTTCTGCATCTCGCTTGTTACAGCGTCCGTCATAGAATTGCCTACGGTTACAATGCCTATAACGGCAGAAATGCCTATTATTATGCCAAGCATGGTAAGCAGACTGCGCATTTTGTTGGCTCTAAGCCCCTCAAGTGCCAGTTGTATGTTTTCCAGCAGATACATTAGCTCTTCACCCCATTTTAATTTGACAATACATCTTCCTGAATTATCCTGCCGTCATGTATAGTTAACATGCGCTGCGTTTCCTGCGCAAGCTCTTTGTTATGAGTGATAAGTACAATAGTTTTGCCTTGCTCTTTATGCAATTTGTGAAAAATATCCATAACCATTCTGCCTGTAGAAGAATCCAGCGCACCAGTAGGTTCGTCGGCCAAAATTATAGCCGGGTCATTGGCCATAGCCCTTGCAATGGCAACCCTTTGCTTCTGGCCGCCGGATAACTCATTAGGCAAATGGTCCATTCTGTCTCCCATTTCTATAAGTTCCAAAAGCTCCATAGCCTTTTTCGTGCGCTTGCTTGTGGCAATGCCTGAATACAGCATGGGAAGTTCCACATTACGCAATGCAGTAGAGCGGGGGATGAGGTTGAAAGTCTGAAAAACAAAGCCTATTTGCTGGTTGCGAATGTCGGACAACTGATTGTCATTTAGTTTGGAGATATCCTTTCCGGCAAGTACATAGTGACCGCCGGTGGGCCTGTCAAGAGCACCAATCAAATTCATAAGAGTAGATTTGCCGGAACCGCTTTGCCCTACAATGGCAATAAATTCCCCTTTTTTTACAGTGATATCTATATTTTTTAGTATATGCAGTTCATTCGGTGTGCCAATATAAAAATTTTTTATAATGTCACGCATTTCGATAACATTTGTCATTAATTAATCGCAACCTCCATGCCTTCCGTAACTGCATTTGCATTGTTAAGCACAACCATGCCCGGAGCAAGTTCGGGGGTTATAATTTCAACAAAAAAGTCAGTTTCAAGCCCCAATTCAACAGGAACACGGCGGGCAAACGCTCGACCTCCGCTTATATCTGCTGTAAAAACAAATGTATTACCGAATATATCAAAACCTACAGCATCAAATGGAACAAACAAAACATCTTCCCTTTGCTCTAATATAACATTCAAGCGGGTGTTCATACCTATAAGAAGCGGTGTGTCCATTGAAACTACATCAATTTCTGCCCCAAACTCCACATCATTAAGATTGGCAATATCCCCTGCCGCATTACGGATGGCAGTTGGGTCTATGGACGAAACTGCGCCTTCAAAAACTGCGCTGCCTGTGGAATCTGTGCGGATTTCTACAGTCATACCGGGCCTTACATTGACGGCATCATATTCACGAATTCTGGTGGTTATTTTCAAATTTTCGGTGTCTTCTATAACAAAAAGCAAACCTGAACCAACAGCACCTTCGGTAGCAAATACAGCAGTAATAGTGCCGGACATGGGTGCAGTTATTATGGAATCTTCAAGCTGACGCTCCAGACGCTCAATGGCAATAAGCCTTGCCTCGTTGTTAACGGCAATTTGAGATGCCTCTACATTAGACCCAAGGCGTGTAAGTTCTTGATTTGCGGTATTCCGTGCCGAGCTTAGGGCTGTTGCTGCATTGTCATAATTAAGCTGAGCGGTGGTCAATTGGTTTTGCGCATTATCAAGCGCCCTGCGCATGCCTGTCTGGGCATTTTCAAGGGCTGATGCCGCATCTTCAAAACGGTTTTGCGCATTTGTCAAAGCGGTTTCGGAATTATCAAAATTATTTCTTGAAATGCCGCCTGCTGCAAATAATATACGATTGTTTTCATGTGTACGGATGGTATTTTCCAAATCTATTTGCGCCAGCGTCAACGCAGATTGGGCTTGCAAAAGCTGTGTATTTATGGGGTTTAAGTAGTCGGCCAGTGCTTCTTCATGGTTGCTGCGGGCAATGTCCAAGTTTGTAGCGGCATTGCGGTATGCGCTTTCGGCATTAAGAACCTGTGCGTTTTGGCCGGTGGCTATATTTGTTCGGGCTTCATTATATATGCGGCGGTTATTGTCTAAGGTAATTTGGTTATTTTCATCCATAGCATAAAGTTCTGCCCGCTGCTGCCTTATGTTAAGCTCTAAATCAACAGTATCCAAAATAGCTAAAACATCACCCTCTTGCACGGTATCCCCAAGTTCTGCAAGCACTGTTTGAACAGTAAAATTCAAGGTAGAATGAACATTGCGGCGGCTTACACTTTGCACTACACCTCTTATGCTGATACTATCTGTTAAATCACCGGGACTAAGTACCGTATGCGACATAATAGGCAGTGATTCAGTGGCGAAAATCTGATAGGCTGCAAAACCTCCTATGCCCAAAACAATTGCCGACAAAACCACAATTAACTGCACTTTTGTTTTCTTTTTCATTATATCTCCCCTTAAATTAATACCGTGATGAAAAGCTTGCACTTTAATGTTTTTTAGTATATCCAATCATTATGAATTGTGCATGAATATTTATCGCCATACGGCTGATTGATATAACTCTGTAACCCTTTTCCGCTTTAAACATAATATGATTTAGGAGTGTACAACTTCAAATTATCTATGTAAGAAGGAGGAAGAAATAATGGAATCTTGGGGAAGTTTTCTTCTTGAAAGCCTGTGCGACAACATAGGCAGAACTGTCACTATCTTCACAACAAGCGGCGGCCTTTCCGGCAGCGGTTTTACAGGCGTATTGCTTACTGCCGACCGTGAAGTGGTTCGTTTATTGTGCGATGTCGGCGCTCCGCCTGCTTGCCCTGTAGGCAGCAGCTGCACAAACGAATTTGGGCCTTTTGGAAGCTTTGGCAACAATTGTGACTTTATGGGCAACCCTATGGGAGCTGTAGCTATTATCCCGCTTCATGCCATTGCGTGCTTTACGCATAATGCAATCTAGTTGTCAGAGGTCAAAGATTAGAGGCCAGAAGTCAGAAGTCAGAAAAGCCTGCCTGCTTTGGGTAGGTTTTTTTGACTGTATTTTTGCGTTGTATTTTTATAATTTTTATGCTATAATCTCGTAGGGGCGGCTAAGTGGCCGCCCCTTGTTTGTAATAATAGTTTTGTTGATAAAGCTTTAACTACACATACAAACACCATAAAACAGAAAGCAGGAAAGCACAAATGACAACAAGTAAAAACATAAGAAATGTAGCAATAATAGCCCATGTAGACCACGGCAAGACCACGCTGGTAGACCAGCTTCTATGGCAAAGTGGAGCATTCAGGCAAAATCAAACCGTATCCGAGAGAGTGATGGATTCCGGGGATTTGGAGCGGGAAAGAGGCATAACCATTCTGGCAAAAAATACCTCTGTCTTATATAAAGATACAAAAATTAATATTGTAGACACACCCGGACATGCTGACTTCGGCGGCGAAGTAGAGCGGGTTCTTAACATGGTGGACGGCGTTGTGCTGCTTGTGGATGCCTTTGAAGGCCCCATGCCGCAGACCAAGTTTGTATTAAGAAATGCCTTGGAATTAGATTTGCCTGTGGTCTGTTGCATAAATAAAGTGGACAGGCCGGAAGCTCGTCCCGCAGAAGTGGTGGACGAGGTATTGGAATTATTTATGGAACTTGATGCATCCGAATCTCAGTTAAACTCCCCATTTGTGTTTGCATCAGCCAAAAAAGGCTGGGCATCAAAAGAGCCGCTTGACGAAGGCGAGGGAATGATGCCGCTGTTTGACACTTTAATGGAGCATATCCCTGCACCTTTAGGCAATCCTTCGGCCAATACACAAATACTTATATACAATATAGATTATAGCAGTTATCTGGGCCGCATAGGCGTTGGCAGGGTTATAGACGGAACTGCAAGTGTTAATGACATGGTGACAATTGTTAATATCCACGAACCAGAAAAAGCTAAAACCGTTAAAATTTCAAAATTATATGAGTTTGCAGGTTTGGACCGGGAAGAAGTAAAAGAAGCATCCGTTGGTTCTATAATAGCCATTGCGGGCATACCTGAAATAAAAATCGGCGATACTTTATGCAGTCCGGAAAATCCGTCCCCGCTGCCTTTCAGCAAAATTTCAGAACCTACTTTGACAATGAATTTCATTGTGAACAACAGCCCATTTGCGGGGCAGGAAGGAAAGTTTGTAACATCCAGACAGATACGTGAGCGTTTGTATAAAGAATTAAATACTGATGTTAGTTTGCGTGTTGAGGATACAGAAAATACAGATGTTTTTAAAATAACCGGGCGGGGAGAATTGCATCTTTCCATACTTATAGAAACAATGCGGCGTGAAGGCTATGAATTTCAAGTATCAAAGCCCGTTGTGCTGTATAAAGAAGTGAACGGCAAGCGGCATGAACCTATGGAAGCGGTGACAATTGATGTTCCCGAAGAATTTTCCGGCGTGGTAATTCAAAAACTTGGCAGCCGCCGCGGCGAGCTTATGCAAATGTCAACCTCTAAAGGCGGATATACCAGATTGGATTTTTCCATACCCGCCAGGGGCTTAATTGGCTATCGCACAGAATTTTTAACCGACACCAAAGGCAATGGCATAATGAACACGCTTTTTGACGGCTATGCGCCTTATAAAGGCGATATTGCCGAAAGGCCGCAAGGTTCTTTGATTTCCTTTGAAACAGGCGAAGCCATACCATACGGAATGTATAATGCCCAAGAGCGGGGCAGTCTTTTTGTATCGCCCGGCACAAGGGTTTATGCCGGCATGGTTGTGGGCCGCAATGCCCGCAGGGATGATATGGAAGTGAATATATGCAAGCAAAAAAAGCTGACCAATATAAGGGCTTCCGGCAGTGATGATGCTTTGCGCTTGGTACCTGCGGAGATTTTAAGTTTGGAGCAGTGTTTGGAATTTATTGCTGATGATGAATTGGTTGAGGTTACGCCGGAGAATCTGCGTATCAGGAAGAAGATACTTGATTCTACATCAAGGGGAAGAGCCAATAAAAAATGATGGAATTATCTGCCAATATACTATTGCTTCAATTTCTGTAATGCATGTCCGCTTTTATATAAAAATCCCCTTGCACAAATTTTTATTATATGTTATACTCATACTATAACAATAAAAAAGAGGTGTCTAATGTTCTACATCTAATCCAAGATAACACAATGCAGATACGGCGGCATAACTGCCGCCCGGTTAACATGCTTTGTTTTCGTCGGAATTTGGATTAGCTAAGAACATCATTGCGCAAAGGGGATTTGTAACTTTTGCTGCGCTTTGTTTTGTTTTCTATTCCTTTTCCGTACGGAAAAGGTTTTTTTATTACCGCAAAGCATAAGCTATAGCACAAGGAGGCTAACTATATGACAAATATGCACGACTTAAAAAAGGAACAGGACAGAGCCTTGCTGATAGGCATAGATAAGGGCGAAAAAGACCGTGACATAGAAAGCTCTATGGAAGAATTATCGGAACTTGCCAAAACCGCACAAGTAGAAACGGCGGGCATTTTTACACAAAAGCGGGACAATCCTCACCCCGCCACATATCTGGGCAAGGGCAAGCTGGACGAACTAAAAGACCTGATAAGATATCAAGAAAATGAACCCAATATGCTTATATTCAACGACGAGTTAACACCCGCCCAATTCCGCAATCTTTCAGATAAATTTGATATACGCATAATAGACCGCACGCTTCTAATCCTTGATATTTTTGCGGCAGGCGCAGGAAGCGCAGAAGGCAAAATGCAGGTAGAGCTTGCTCAATACCGCTACAGAATGTCCCGCTTGTCCGGCATGGGCAAGATACTGTCCAGGCTGGGCGGCGGCATAGGCACAAGAGGACCGGGTGAAACCAAGCTGGAAACTGACAGGCGGCATATCCGTTCAAGGCTTCATAATTTGGAACAAGGTCTTGCGGAAATACGGCAAAACAGGGAAACAATGCGTAAAAGGCGGGAAAAGCAGGGCATTTTTCAGGCTGCGCTTGTCGGTTACACCAATGCGGGTAAATCCAGCATATTAAATCTTGTTACCGAAGATTCAAACTATGTTGCAGACAAATTATTTGCAACATTGGACACAACCGTAAGGCGCATGACACTGCCCGGCGGAAACGAAATTCTAATTTCCGACACCGTAGGCTTTATTGAAAAACTTCCTCACCATTTGGTGCAGGCTTTTAGAGCCACTTTGGAAGAGCTGCAATATGCCGATGTTTTAATCTTTGTATCAGATGCCGCAAGCCCTTACAGAGAAAACCATAAAGATGTGGTGTTAAAAACTTTGGACGATTTGGGCCTTAGCGAAAAACCTTTGATATATGTTAACAACAAGATGGATAAGGAGGTTGCGCTGCCGCTGCCGCAAGTTCCAAGGGCGCAGAAAACTGTGCAGATGTCTGTCATGACAGGTAACGGCAAAGATGACTTGCTTGCAGCCATTGAAGCCGCCGCAAACAGGGGCAAAAGCCGCATGTCTTTGCTGATTCCGCATGAAAACGGCAAAATGATTTCTTATGTTTACAGCCACTGCGATATTTTGGAGGAAAGCAGGGAAGAACAGGGGGCATTTTTTGAAGTGTATGCCGACGAGGAAGGCAGTAAAAGATTGGCGGAATATAAAATAACCACATTGGTTATGAATGGTTAAATTAATATTACAAATAGGCCCCGGTGATAATTGCCGGGGCTTTGTACTTGATTACTGCCTTGCCTAAATACTGCTTCGCAGGGGCGCCCGGAGTTTGCGTATAGACCAAGTATATCTATTGCGTACAGCGGGCGGCCACAGGCACGCCCCTACGAGGTTTTGGTCATTATATTAGGTTAATGTGAGCCTGGTTTGCATGGTGGTGTGTTGCGGGATATTCGGAAATAAATTTTTACTTAAAAATTTTCTAATAAAAGTGTTGACAAGTGACTGCTTATGACATTATAATTATCATGCGGTGTTGCTCGTCATACGCTGCGAACTTTTGCATAATGGGGCCAACCCCTTTAATTTATAATGTATATTTTCGAAAATAACATTTGGCCCCAGGCTCGAAAAAAGAGTACGCTTGTCCACGTAATCCGCGCAGATATGCTGGCAAGCGTACTCCACCTTCGGGCTGTTAAGCCCAAGAGCATTATAGCTCATTTGGGCTTACTTGTCAAGTCCGAAAAGTATGGCAATGTAATCTAAATAATTGTAAAAAACCTCTTGCATAAAGCCGGGGGTTTTGTTATAATAATAAAAAAGAGTCCGGAGGACGTCCGAACTCTTAGGCAATCGCAAGGCGGTTGGCGTAAAATGTTTGGTTTATTAAAAAATAACCGCATTCTTATCCAAGGGGCGGTTATTTTCTTTTAGAAAACGTATCTGCCAGATATATCATAAACCTTATTAGCGACATAAAAAATGTCAATGCTAAAAAGATAACAACAATTATCTCATATGCAGACATGGCTTCACC
>Ga0123352_10000103_pt1 | contig 92634 bp, 81 predicted proteins | sample TergutLab28metaG_FD_89700 | JGI IMG/M metagenome (GOLD analysis project Ga0123352, IMG submission 89700) | Labiotermes labralis P1 segment gut microbial communities from Petit-Saut dam, French Guiana - Lab288 P1 | ecosystem: Host-associated > Arthropoda: Insects > Digestive system > Gut ...
AAAATGTAAATGTAAGGCAGTAAGCTGGATAACAAAAATCGAATGGTCTCTGGGCTGGATATGCTGGAGACCATTTTTTTTGACAAGAAGGATATGCAAGTGTAAAATTATATATAGTTACCTGATATTTTATATTTCATGAATCTTAATTATTGCGTTCATTTGCTGTGCTATAATATAGTCAGAAGTGACCAAACATATCATATTCTCATTGTTTATGCCCATGAGTTGCCCTTCAAATGTTTCATCTTTATTCGTTATGACACGAATGTTGCTGCCTCGATTAAACGTTATGCCTTCCCATACAAATGACTCTATAGGAAACATACGGCGGCATCTTTGCATCATCACGTCCAGCTGTTTAAGGGTAAGATTGCGTGAACCTATTGACAGAATTGTATTGCGTGTAGTCAGCATATGAAACATTTTACCAAAAATGCGAATGATAAAAACAATGATTCCTGCAACAAATGCGGCAAATACTATATCTGATAAGTATAGTGGAATGTTCATATTATATTATCCTTTCAAAACGCGCACTGATGATTTTTTTATAGGCATTTCTGCACTAATACGTTCACCAGGAGCGATTAAAACTATACCAGGAGGATATTCTGTTATTATTTCCCCGGAAATACGACCAATAGCTTCATCCCAAGGCATTAGCTCGGTGTCATGGCGAATAGCCTCTGATGGGGTTAAAACAACTTTGGGGACAGTTAAACTTGGAACATTGTACATTGAATATACATAAGGTATATCAGCATTTAAACGTGTGACAGCTAATTTCAATCTTTCAAAACCATCATTGGTGTCTGCAACGGATGTCATAGCCAAGAAATGTTTACCTCTTGCCATTTCCATTTGAATTTTAAACTTCGACCTCATTGTTTCAGCTATTGTATTTGCATCTTGATGAGCATAAGTTGTAAACAATAATTTCCCCAAGTCTATATCATAAATGGCATGTTCCCCTACGCTTTCACGCCCAGATAAGCATAAAGGCGCATTTTTGCTTGGCAACAAATCCCTTATGCTTTCTAATTTTTCTATATATGTGGTGAAAATTTCAGGTGTATTACATAATTTGTGCAACATAAAATCACACACTGCCATCAACATATACGAGGGGCTGGATGTTTGTATTGCATTGATATAAAACTGAAGCCGTGACATATCTATGCGGTGGCTATTAACATGTAAAACTGCCGTTTGTGATAATGCAGGAAGTGTTTTGTGCAAACTGTTTACCACAATGTCTGCACCTTGATGAATTGCTGTGGCAGGGAAGTTTTTTTTATCAAATGCAAAATGTGCGCCATGGGCTTCATCTACAATTAAAATTCCACCCCGCTCATGAACTTTTTTTGCAATTGCAGAAATATCTGATACAAAGCCCTCATATGTGGGGCTTACTACAAATGCGACTGCGCCTTTGGGCATATTATCAAATGCCGATGGGGCAATCCCTCCTGCAAGGCCGTCAGATGTAATTTCTGGTAAAATATACATTGGACATGCACCAGATAGCGTTAATCCACTATACATACTAATATGAGCATTTCGCGGTGCAACAAAAGGCGTATTTATACTGCAAGTCGCACAAATTGCTGCAACAATGCCTGTAGACGAACCATTAACAAGAAGATAGCTGTTTTTCGACTCATATACATTGGCAATGCGCTGTTGTAAATCTGCCAAAATGCCAGTAGGTGCAGAAAGCACATCCAACCCCGGAATTTCTGTATAGTCAAGCAGACCAAGGTTTGGCGGTAAAAAATCTAAATTACGCTTATGTCCTGGCATATGAAAAGGGTATATATCCTGTGATAAATGGGTTAGAATCTTTGTATACATGGACACATTATAACATTTTTCTTAGATGATTTCTTTACAACTTTCCATCAAGTGGGTATAATTATCATTGGCTGAAACCATCGCGTAAAAACGTGGGGACTGGAACGCCTATTTAAAATATAAAAAGGTGGTTTTCTTATGGTTGCACCGTTAAAAATTCTATTTGTTTCCACTGAAGTCAACCCTTATTCTAAATCAGGGGGACTTGGTGATGTGGCTGGTTCTTTACCGCAAGCCTTGCGCAATCAAGGCGTTGACATACGCGTTGTCTTACCAAAATACAAAACTATTCCCGAGCAATTTTTGCATAAGGCAAAAAATATCACTCATTTTACCGTGCATCTTTCATGGCGGGCGCAAGAGGCAAATATTTATACATTGGATGCCCATGGTGATGGTGATTCGGTTTATTTTATAGAAAATGATATGTATTTTGCACGTGACAATTATTATGGCTATGGTGATGACTTTGAGCGTTTTGCTTTTTTCACCAAAGCTTCCTTAGAAATGCTTAGTCGTATAGACTTTCAAGCAGATATTATACATTTTAATGATTGGCATACAGGGCTTGGGCCCACGTATTTAAGGGAAATTTATCAGGGGTTCACATATTATTCTCATATGAAGAGCTTATTTACTATACACAATTTACACTATCAAGGTGTATTTGGACGTGATATCTTGTGGGCAGTAGGCTTAAATGATAGATTTTTCTTAAATGGTGATTTAGAGTTTTATGGAAATATAAGTTATCTAAAAGCAGGTATTATTCATGCCGATGCGGTTAGCACGGTAAGTGCGACTTATGCAAGTGAAATTCAGACCCCCTCTTATGGTTATGGCATGGATGGGCTTTTACGCCGAAAAGCATTTGAAACAGGTCAAATTTATGGCATAACAAATGGGATTGATGTGGAAGAAAATAACCCTGAAACCGATTCGCGCATTTTTGTAAATTTTGATGCAAATTCAATGAATAAAAAACGTGAAAATAAATATCGCTTACAAGAACAGCTTGGATTGCCTGTTGGAGACAAGCCTATGTTTAGTATGATAACCCGCCTTGTAGAGCAAAAGGGATTAGACATTTTATCTGTAATTATGGATGAATTACTCAATCTTGATGTTCAATTGGTTATACTTGGCACAGGTGAAGGTAGATATGAAAATATGTTCAGGCATTATGCTTGGCGTTATCCAGATAAAGTGAGCGCGAATATTACCTTTGATGCCACTTTAGCCCAACGTATTTATGCGGCTTCGGATATTTTTATGATGCCTTCTGTCTATGAGCCTTGTGGGCTTGGTCAGCTTTTTGCAATGAGATACGGCACTGTACCATTAGTCCGAAAAACAGGAGGGCTGGCAGATACCGTCCAGCATTTTAATAGAGAAACCCTTACAGGCAATGGATTTTTATTTGAAGATTATGTTGCAAGCGGTCTAATGTGGGCGATTCGCCAAGCGTTGGAGATATATCACACACCTGATTGGGAAGCGTTATTTAAAAATGCAATGAATGGTCAATATGCTTGGCAACATGCCGCGGGAGAATATATTGATATGTATACTAAGATTTCTAAAGGTTAATCATGCAGTAAATAAATTAACAATATAAGGCAATTGACAAAAAAGGCGCGTATTCTAACAATCATGTAGAGAATACGTGCCTTTTAAGTAACTAGCGTTTAATCACAGGGTTGCAAGTCTATAATCTCACCTTCATAAACGTATCTAACAGGTTCGGCGTTTTTTAAGCTTTGTTGACACTTCTAATTTTATGGGATAATGCTCGTCATTTTGTATGACATCTATGAGACGTTTTACTGCCATTTTCCCCATGTATTTTTTAGGAACATGGACAGTAGTGAGTGAAGGCTCCATGTATGCTGCCATTGGAATATTGTCAAAACCCACTATTGCAATGTCCTCTGGAATTTTTAAGCCCTTCTTTTGAAAAGCTTTCATTGCCCCTATGGCAATCCAATCATTGTCAGCAAAATAGCAGGGTGCAAGTTCGTCCCCTTGTTCCATAATTTCCATCATGTCGGCAAACGCCCCTTCAACTGAAGGGGTTAAACTATGGACAATGGTTTTGGATTTTGACATGCCGTGACGGCGGACGGCTCTGTAAAAACCGTCTTCCCGTTCATCAAAATTCCCAAGAGGATATGCCGAGCGCAAATATCCTGGTTGTTTTTTTGTTCGGTTTATTAAATAATCCGTGGCAATTTGCGCCCCTTGTACATTGTTTATTAACACACAGTCACAATCACCAAAGTCCAAATAGGTGTCCAATACAACAACAGGAACGCGAAGGTCTTTAAATGGTTTAAAATCCTCCAAAAGCATTTCTGTTCCCAAAAGAATCAAACCTGCACAGTCAGAAGACGCGATATCTTCTGTCTTTTTTTGTACATCCTCATTTTTATGAATATAAGTGACATGTAGTTTGTATTGATTTTCGGCACAAGCTGTCTCTATACCTTCGGAAAGCTCGGCAAAAAAAGGGGTATCACCCACAATTGAGCTATGATGCCGCCTGTATATTGCAAAAGTGATGTGTTTCGATTCTACATTTGGTTTTGTTACTTTTGAAAAATCATACCCATGTTCCTCTGCCAATGCCAGCACTTTAAGCCTAGTCTGGGTGCTTACCCCTGACTTATTACGCAATGCCATAGATACTGCCGCTTCAGATAGATTCATCATTTTTGCTAGTTCTTTTGCTGTTATACTCATTGTTGCGTAAACCTCACAGCCATATATTGCTTCCCAGGCAAGTCTACATATAAATCTTCTCGTGCCATTACACCGCAATCGGTGATAGTCATGTTCCATGTGTCTATAATTTCTACTTTATAATTACCTTCTGGGAAATTACTTCTGCCAAGATACGGATGGTCTGAGTGGAATGCACGGAATTTTGGACGGCTAAAACCGAAATATGCAATATATACTTTGTTTTCGATTCCGCCTACTGGAATATCCCATGGGCTGCGCTCTGGTAAATAGTCTATACCGCCTGCTTCTTCTGCAATTTTCATGAGAAAATTATAGCGGGCGGGACTTTGACCTTTTAAAATCCCACCTTTACTCCACCAAAGCACTTCATCTTCGCTCACATAAGTTTCACCATGCCCAGGGTACCCGCCGCGAACAAAAGCTTCCCATGAGCGGCGCATGAGTTCTTCGGCTGTCAAGTTGCCCCAACCCCAGTCAATGTCCCCTTCATAACCGATTTCGTCAAGGGTTGCAGGCTTTTGCCATTTAGCAATCCATTCATTTGTGTATTCTGTGGTGCGGTACACATCTTGACGCTGGATTGAGCAGTGGGTAATCCAAGGCTTGTCATGATTGTAGAATCCATAACAATTGTGAATAGACATCAAGTGATTGGCATAGTCACCTTCTTGAATGACACGGGCAAATCCATCCCAGTCTTGTTCAGTCAAGTGACGCAGTAAATCATATTCATTGGCTAAACTCCACCATATATTTGGAAAGCATGACAAACGCGCTGTAATGTATTTTAAATAGCGATGATTACAAGCTTCGTCCATATTGGCAAAGCCCCAGTGGTCGTAAAAGTGGAATAAAATTAAATCCGCCTCCATGCCTATTTTATGAAGGTCTTGGATACATTCTTCAAGTAAGCCATAAAATCTTGGATTGGGTGTGGTATAGTCAAAGCCATCTTTTAAATTGCCTTCAAATGCAAATAATTCTGGCTCATTATTATTAAATTGATAATGTTTTGGGAAAACACACATGCGAATTTTCTTGAATCCCGGTGTATTTTTTAAACTTTCAAGGGTTTGACGGCGCATTGTTTCAGGTTGATGAATCCATGCATAGGCAGTGGTGCCTAATGGATATAAAGGCTTTCCATCATCATATGCAAAGTGGCGGCCTTTTACTCTGGCAACACCATGGTTTCCTTCCACTGGGGATATGCATGTAAACTGACCTGATTTTCCACTTAACTCTGGCAGTTCTGATATGGTTTCATATTCCCAGCCCCCCATGGAATCAGGCATAAAGCGCAGTTTGTATACATTGTCTCCATCATAGAAACCGAATGCTGTCATCTTGCGGTTATCCTTTTGAAACACACCTTTAAACATTGTGTCAAAAGGCTTTTCAGGCAGGTTTTGCACTTTGAAAGATAGTTCAAAAGCACTCCATTGAGGTACATTGTTGTTATAAAACATAAAGCCGCCTCCAAAAATTAAGTAATTTTTGCTGAATTATTCATTGACATTAACTTAACATTAAATCATAATAATTGCAAGAGAGGATGGTGCAAGATGGATACATTAAAAAAAATAGCTTATGAACGCCGTTTAGATGTACTTGAAATGATTTGGGCATCAAAGTCGGGACATATTGGCGGAAGTATGAGCTGCATGGATATTTTAGTCACACTTTATTATGAAATTATGGATACAGATAAAATTTTGAAAAATGCGCCTGACCGAGACAGGTTTATTTTAAGCAAAGGACATTGTGCAGAAGCATTGTATGCAGTCTTGGCTGACAAAGGGTTTTTTCCAAAGGAAGATTTAAAAACTTTTGGAAAATTTGACACAGCATTAGCCGAGCATCCCACAAAAAAAATCCCCGGTGTAGAAATTGCTACAGGGGCTCTTGGGCATGGGCTTTCCATTGGGGTTGGCATGGCTCTTGGACTTAAAAACACGTCCAGCACGATATATGTACTCATGGGAGACGGTGAGCTTGCGGAAGGGTCTGTTTGGGAAGCAATCATGGCGGCTAACAAATATAGCCTTAATAATCTTATTGCTATTATTGACCGCAACTACTTACAAATCAGTGGTGAAACAAAAGATATCATGCCCCTTGAATCATTAGTGGGAAAATTTGAATATTTCGGATGGCCTGTACTCCTTTGTGACGCACATAACCCTGAAAGAATTATTGCGCGTATAAAAGAAGGGCGGCAAGGCAATGCAGGACCTTTTGCACTCATTGCAGAGTCTATTAAAGGCAAAGGCTCATCATTGATGGAATATAAGACAGAGTGGCACCATCAAATTCCAAATGAAGCGCAATACAAGCAAATGAAGGAGGACTTACGCCATGGATATCAATAAAGTATCTTGCCGCAAGGCATTTACATCTACGCTGGAAAAAATAGCGGCACAAAACGACACGATTTTTATGGTATGTACAGACTCCCGCGGCAGTGTGACCGCAGAAGGTTTTGCAGATAAATTTCCTGCGCAATTTATTGAAGTAGGCATTGCAGAGCAAAATGCTGTTGGCATAGCCGCAGGGCTTGCAACCATAGGCAAAAATGTTTTTGTAGCTGGGCCAGCATGTTTTCTTACTGCCCGAAGTTATGAACAAATTAAAGTGGATGTGGCTTACAATCATTTAAGTGTAAAAATTATTGGTGTTTCTGGAGGGGTAAGCTATGGGCCTTTAGGCGGCACCCACACTGCACTGCATGACATTGCAGGAATGCGGGCGTTGCCAAACATTCAAGTTTTTGTACCCAGTGATAATTTTACAACGACATTGATTACAGAATATTTAGCAAAAAATGACTGCCCCGCTTATATGAGAACAGGGCGCGGTGATGTTCCTGCAATTTATTGTGAAAGTGACAACTTTGAAATGCACAAGGCAAAAAAAGTTTGTGAAGGCAATGATGCAACCATTATTGCTTGCGGTGAAATGGTGTATCCAGCAAAAATGGCGGCAGAATTATTAAAACAAGAGGGCGTATCTGTCCGTGTTTTAGATATGTTCTGCTTAAAACCCTATGATGAAGAAAGCATTATTTCTGCGGCAAAGGAAACTAAGGCAATTGTCACCGTAGAAGAACACAGTATTTATGGCGGGTTAGGTGAACTTGTGTGCGCAGTGACAGCACAAAATTGCCCTGTTCCTGTAAAAGTCATGGGTTTTCCTGATGAAGAATATAAAATAGGAAGCAGTGCAGAACTTTTTGAACACTATGGATTCACCCCCCCAAATATTGCACAAGAGGTCAAAAAGTTGGTGAAAGCCAAATGATTTTATCTATAGACCAAAGTACATCTGCCACTAAAGGGCTGGTATGGTCTCTTGACGGGCAATTACTTGGGCGGGCAGATATTCCTCATAAACAAATAACCAATGCAGATGGCTGGGTAGAGCATGACCCCATGGAAATTTTGAGAAATACATTTGAAGCGGCAAAAAAGGCAATGATTACTGCCAAGATAGATTTTTCTGAAATCAAAGCCATTGGGATATCAAACCAACGTGAAACAGCCCTTTGTTGGAACAAAACCACTGGGCTTCCCATCTATAACGCCATTGTATGGCAATGCGCTCGTGCTACAGACATTATAGAAGAAGTAAAAAAAGCTGGATTAGAAAAAGATGTGCGCAAAAATACAGGGCTGACCTTATCGCCATATTTCAGCGGGGCTAAGTTTGGTTGGATGATTAAGCATATTCCAGAAGCCGCTGAAATAATGAAAAATGGTCAGCTATGCTGCGGTACGATGGATAGTTGGTTGATTTTCAAACTCACAGGTGCTTTTAAAACGGATTATTCCAATGCAAGCCGTACACAATTATTCGACTTAAATACATTAAAATGGGATAAATCTATCACAAAAGCCTTTGGGTTAAATATTGAATGTTTACCAGAGGTTTGCATGAGTGATAGCAACTTTGGTATGACAGACTTAAATGGGTTACTGCCCAGGCATGTACCTATTCATGGTGTACTTGGTGATAGTCATGGGGCGTTGTTTGGCAACCAGTGTTTTGAACAATTTACGGCAAAAGCAACCTATGGCACAGGTTCTTCTATCATGATGAATGCTGGATTTACCCCCCCTACCCCAGCCGATGGTATAGTCACAAGCCTTGCATGGGGCATGAATGGGAAAGCCGAATATGTACTTGAAGGAAATATTAACTATACAGGGGCAATCATTCAATGGCTTGTTGATGATATAGGGTTGATTAGCCATGCCAAAGCTTCTGGCGAACTTGCCAAATCTGTGGAGGACACAAGGGGTTGCTACCTTGTACCTGCATTTACAGGACTGGGCGCACCTTATTTTAACAGTGATGTACGCGCCGCTTGGCTTGGGATGAACCCCGCCACAAAAAAGGCGCATTTAGTGCGTGCCGCAGAGGAATGTATCGCCTATCAAATCCGCGATGTGGTAGAAGTCATTAACCAATGCGCCCAAACACCTATATCTATTTTGCGGGCAGATGGCGGTCCAACACGAGATGATTTTTTAATGAATTTTCAAGCAGACATTTTGAATATTCCCGTTGAAATCAGTCAGGTGGAAGAATTATCTGGCATGGGTGCAGCTTTTTGCGCGGCAATTGGTGCAGGGCTTACAGACAGAGACACCATTTTTTCAAAACAAACTCGCCGTAAAATAGAGCCGCACATGAATAGTTCAACCCGTGAAAAACTATATAACGGATGGAAAACCGCCGTAGATACAATAAGAAGGGGTACATCATTATGAAGCAAACATTTGGAGTGATTTTAACAACACGCAGTTTTTTTCCTTCACACTTAGTGGACACAGCACGGCAAGGTATCATCAGTCTGCTAGACAAACTTGGGCATGATTATGTTATGGTCAGCCCTCAAGATACAAAACTTGGTGCAGTTTTAACCCTTGATGAAGCCAAAACTTGCGCGGCATTGTTTAACAAACATCGAGATAAAATTTCCGGCATTATCGTCGTTTTGCCTAACTTTGGTGAGGAACTTGGCGTAGTAGAAGCAATCGACCGTGCCAATTTAAACGTCCCAATACTCATCCAAGCCTGTGATGATGATTTTAATAAGCTTGACATGGCAAACCGCCGTGATGCGTTCTGCGGCAAAATTTCACTATGCAATAATTTATATCAACGGGGCATTCCATTTACCCAAACAACCTTGCATACTTGTCATTTAGACAGTCATGAATTTGAAGCAGATGTAAAGCATTTTGCCGCTGTGTGTCATGTTGTAAGCGGGCTTCGCGGTAGCCGTATAGCCATGCTAGGGGCCCGTCCAATGGCATTTAATACTGTGCGTTTTTCTGAAAAAATCCTGCAAAAACACGGTATCAGTGTGCAAACAGTAGATTTAAGTGAAGTCATTGCTGTAGCACAATCTGAGGATTTATTCAGCCCGTCAGTTATTTCTGAAAAAGAAAGCGAAATACGAGCATATGGAAAAATATGCAAAAACATAGAAGATTCAAAAATCACACGTCAAGCAAAGCTTTGCCTCGCCATGGAAAAGTTTGTGAAAGACCTTGATTGCCAAGCCAGCACCGTACAATGTTGGGATTCTTTGGAGAATAATTATGGTTGTGCCGCATGTTTAGGCATGAGTATGATGGGCGAAAAAGGTAAACCTAGTGCTTGTGAAAGTGATGTAACAGGGGCAGTTAGTATGTTAGCCGCTCAATTAGCCGCCAATGCACCCCCTGCCCTTATGGATTGGAATAATAACATTCGTGATGACCGTGACGCATGTATTGCATTGCATTGCGCTAACTTTCCCAAAAGCTTTTTCCAAGCAGATGAACTAGAAATTGGCTGTTTAGACGTGCTTGGCAGTGTACTTGGGCAAGACAGCACTTTTGGTGCATGTAAAGCACAAGTTTCAGCAGGGCCAATGACATTTATCCGTGTCACAACTGATGATACCAAGGGAATCATGAAAATGTATGTAGGGGAAGGTACTTTTGAAAATGAGGAAGTACCCACAAAAGGCGGCGTTGCTTTTTGCCGAGTATCTGGCTTGCAAGCACTCATGCACCATATCTGCGATAATGGCTATGAACATCATGTGTGCTTTGTACGAGGGCATGTGGCAAACGTTCTTGAAGAAGCCATGGGCAAGTATATGGGTATAAAAGTACATCGTCATATGTAATTTTAGTTGACAGGCATATTTTAACTATGTATAATTCTAAGGAATGCAACATCCTAGGAGGAATTGAAAATGATTTGCCCGAAGAAAAAAACATCTAAAGCACGCCGAAATAAAAGACGTGCGCAAACTTGGAAAATTACCATGCCAAATCTTGTGCCTTGTAGCAAGTGCGGTGAACTTGCACCATCACACCGTGTATGCAAAGGTTGTGGCTCTTACAATAGGCGCGAAGTACTGAAAATGGCAGAATAATCTAAGGTCACCTAAACACGGATTTCAGGGCGAGCGGAAGCATGTCATGGATTCCGTGTTTTTTTATGGGAGTTGGAGCATAATGAGTAAGTTAACCATTGCTGTAGACACTTTGGGGGGCGATTTAGGCGCGGAGGTCGTTGTGGCTGGTGCAATACAAGCTGTGACTGAATTTTCTGATATAAACTTGGTACTTGTTGGACCAAAAGACGAAATTTCCGGTCTATTAAAGAAACATCCTTCTTCTAACCGCATTGAAATTCTCCATGCCCCTGACGTTATTTTACCAAGCGAAAGCCCCACTTTAGCATTTCGCCGTAAAAAAGAATCGTCCATTGTGGTTGGCTTAAAGCATGTTAAGGAAGGTCATGCCAGCGGCTTCGTATCTGCTGGTTCAACAGGTGCGCTGCTTACCGGCGCAACAGTCATCATTGGGCGGCAAAAAGGCATAGAACGTCCTGCATTGGGTACACTGTTGCCAACGCCAAAGGGATTTACTTTGCTGATGGACTGTGGCGCAAATATGGACGCTAAACCGTCCTATATAAAGCAATTTGGCGAAATTGGTGCAGACTATATGAAACGGGTCATGGGTGTAAACAATCCTCGTGTTGGTCTAATCAATGTAGGTGCAGAAGAAGAAAAAGGTAATGCGGCGGCTAAAGAAGCGCATATCTTATTAAAAGCAGCAGACTTAAATTTTATTGGCAACATAGAAGGCCGCGAAATTTCTACAGGTACTGTAGATGTAGCAGTTTGTGACGGGTATACAGGCAATATTGTACTAAAATTCATGGAGGGTTTCGCCAAAACTATGCTTGGCATGATAAAGGAAGAACTCATGTCAACCACCCTATCTAAAATTGGCGCACTCATGGCAAAAGGAGCATTTGGCAGACTGAAAAAACGCTTCGACTATCGTGAAGTTGGCGGCGCGCCATTCCTTGGATTAAACAACATCGTAATAAAAGCCCACGGCTCATCAGATGCCTTGGCAATTAAAAACGCAATTAGACAATGTGTTATCTTTGAAAGGAGCAACAACTAATGGAATTTGAAAAAATACGGGACATTATTTCTGAACAAATGGGTATTCCTAAAAACTCAATCACAATGGAAACCTCTTTCCGAGAAGACTTAAATGCAGATTCTTTGGATGTTTTTCAAATCATATCCGATTTGGAAGAGGTTTTTGGTATGGAGTTTGCTAATGAAGATGCAGAAAGCATCAATACGGTGGGCGAAGCCGCCGAATACGTGAAAAAAGCCCTTAATTCATGAGTGATGAGCTACAAACCCGCCTAGGATATGAATTTAAGCGGTTTAATGACCTCCGTCACGCAATAACACACTCATCTTTTGTACATGAACAAAAGCTTAACCAATCTGCTTCTAACGAACGTTTAGAATTTTTAGGCGATGCAGTGCTTGAACTATGTATTAGCGACTTTTTATATCATCGTTATCCAGATATGAGCGAAGGGGATTTAACCAAATGCAGGGCAAGTTTAGTCTGCGAAACATCCCTTGCAGGCATTGCGCGCAATCTAAAATTGGGCAATTTCTTATTGCTTGGACAGGGCGAAGCCCAAGAAGGCGGCAGAAACAAGGAGTCTATTCTTGCAGATGCTTTGGAGTCTATTTTAGGCGCGATATATCTTGATGGCGGCATAGAAGAAGTACGCCATGTGATTACACGCTTATTTGAGCCTATTGCGGAAAAATCTATAAAGCAAGTCAAAGACCATAAATCTACTTTACAGGAATATTTGCAAAAAAGCAGTCATGAAACAGCAACATATATCATTATTCATGAAGAAGGTCCACCTCACAAAAGAACCTTTACAGCACAAACTACCCATCAAGGTAAAGTCCTTGGTACAGGTTCGGGGGGCAGTAAAAAAGCCGCCGAACAAGCAGCGGCTAAAATGGCACTTGAAGGTTTAGGCATTACCCTATAATCCACTTATTATAGAAGCAACTTCGTGCATGTCTTTACAAATCTTCAATGCATCAGCCTTCACTTCATCAGTAAGGGGGGCAATGTCGGGAATGATGATGACTGGCATTTTCGCACTGACTGCGCCTTTTGTACCAGCTATTGTATCTTCAAGCACGAGACAATCCTTCGGGGCTGTTTGGCAATACGCCGCGGCTTTTAAAAAAATTTCTGGGTTGGGTTTACTTTCTTTTACTTCATCTCCACCCACTATCACTTCAAAACGATGTGCTAAGTTGGCTAGTGTTAACTTGTGCGTGGCTCTCTCCTTATCTGTGGAGGTTGCCACGCATTTTTTTATGCCCAAAAGCTCAAGCTTATCTAGTAAAACCTCAACTCCTGACTTTATTGGCATACCATGCTTTTCTATATGTGCGTCAATATATTCTTTATGCAAAATATCCGCTTTATCATAGTCAAAATCCGCACCATATTGCGTTAATATATAATGTCGTGCATACGCCGCGTTACACCCCATAATGGCTTCAAAAATTTCTCTAGGCATATCGTGACCCATTATTTTTGCAACCTCAATCATCCCTGCAAGGGACAGTGTTTCCGTGTCTAGCAGTGTTCCGTCCATGTCGAATATGACAAGTTTTGGTTTAATCATCATAAAAAATCCCCTTTTTTAATATCATACCAATATGATATCACATATTTGCTGATTATGCTTCCAAAAAATGCCCAAATGTGCTATCCTTAGTTACCTAAAGAAAATGTCACCCTGGGGAGATGATTTTATGATAAAAACCACAATGCATGAACTTACACAAATCGTAAATGGCGAACATGCCGACCCGCATCATGTGTTGGGAATGCATGACATTACATCTGAACAAGATGAGTATACGGTGGTGAGAGTATTCAACCCATCGGCGGCAAAAGTGGAGGTTTTTAATCCAAAAAAGCTAAAAGAACGCTACACAATGGAACTTGAGCATAAAATGGGCTTTTTTATAGCAGTACTGCCACGTCAAAAGCATTTTCGCTACAAACTAGCATTTACAGGACATGACGGCAATGTATGGGAATCATGGGATGCATACAGTTTTGCGCCTGCCATTTCTGAAATGGACTTACACCTTTTTGGACAAGGTACTCACTATGAAATTTATAATAAACTTGGCGCAACCCCTATGAAAATTGACGGAATAGACGGTGTGCTTTTTGGTGTATGGGCCCCCAATGCCAAACGCATAAGTGTTGTTGGGGATTTTAATGATTGGAATGGATTACGCAATCCAATGCGTACATTAGGAAATTCTGGTGTGTGGGAACTTTTTATTCCAGGGCTAAAAAATTATGACAGATATAAATTTGAAATTTCGTCACACACAGGCGGATTTTTTCATAAATCTGACCCCTATGCTTTTTTTGCAGAGCTTCGCCCTGAAACAGCCTCTATGGTTTTTGACATCAAAAATTATAAGTGGGAAGATAGTCAGTGGATTAAAAACCGCACAAAAAAAGACCCTCTTGATGGGCCTGTAAATATTTATGAGTTCCATGCGGGCAGTTGGCGCAAAGTGGCAGAAGACGGATGGCGTTTTATGAGCTGGCCAGAAATAACCAAGGAACTTATCCCTTATGTAAAAGACATGGGCTATACCCATATAGAGCTTATGCCCGTGACAGAATACCCCTTTGACGGCTCATGGGGTTATCAAGTGACAGGCTACTATGCCGCAACCAGCCGTTATGGCAATCCGTTGGAACTTAAAGCATTTATTGATGCCTGTCATCAAAATAATATTGGTGTCATTATGGACTGGGTACCTGCCCACTTTCCTAAAGATGCCCATGGATTAGCATGGTTTGACGGCTCAAAATTGTATGAGCATGAAGACCCACGTCAAGGGGAACATCCCGACTGGGGAACATTGATTTTTAACTATGGACGCAATGAAGTTAAAAATTTCCTCATTGCTAATGCACTTTTTTGGATAAATGAATACCATATTGACGGCTTGCGTGTAGATGCAGTAGCTTCTATGCTATACCTAGACTATGGTAAACAATTTGGGCAATGGGTACCTAATGAATACGGCGGGCGTGAAAATTTTGAAGCCGTAGAATTTATGAAGCATATGAATTCTATTCTGTTTGGCAAACACCCACATGTCATGATGATTGCAGAAGAATCTACCGCTTGGACAGGTGTAACCCGCCCTGCAAAATATGATGGGCTGGGTTTTAGCTTAAAATGGAATATGGGCTGGATGAATGACTTTTTAGAATATATGAGTAAGGACAGTGTTTACCGCAAACATCACCATCACAACTTAACATTCAGTATGGTTTATGCGTACTCTGAAAAATATATTTTAGTGCTTTCTCATGACGAAGTTGTCCATGGCAAAGGTTCTCTTGTCAATAAAATGCCTGGAGACACTTGGCAGAAGATGGCGAATCTTCGTGTTGCCTTTGGTTATATGATGGGACACCCTGGCAAAAAATTACTATTTATGGGGGGAGAGTTTGCTCAGTTTGATGAGTGGAGCGAGGAACGTACACTAGACTGGTTCTTGTTGGACGAATATGAACATCATCGCCAAATGAAAGCTTTTGTCAAGGACATTAACCATCTTTATTTGAAGGAAAAAGCTTTATGGCAAAAAGATTTTGATAGTGAAGGATTCCAGTGGATTAGTTGTCAAGATGCCGAGCGCAGTATTATTTCATTCTATCGCGTATCAGAAACACGCCGCCGCTCAAAAGCAGACCAAGAAGCCAAAGGTTCAACTTTTGAATATTTAGTTTTCATATGTAATTTTACACCATACCCCCATTTAGATTATCGCACCGGTCTACCTGCCCTTGGTAGGTATGTAGAGATTTTAAACAGCGATGATGAAAAGTATGGCGGAAGTGGAATAATCAATTCTGGCAATTTAATAGCAGAAGAACATCTTTGCGATGGCAGAGCGTACAGTGTATCCATTCAACTACCACCCCTTGGAGTTGTTATTCTAAAGGGATAAAATAATAAAAAAATCCACATATTCAGTATGATTATGTGGATTTTTTTATTATCTGTACAACGTATCTATTTTGACTATGCGCCTTGTTTCCGTCTCATTGAATTGACGCTCTTTTTCAAGCGCAGGTGTATCCGAGTCAATTTTTACAACGATACAGTCTTCACATTGTCCAAGGTCATCAATATTGATAGTGCCTAAAATACATTTATAAGCCTTATTATAAATACACTGTTCATATGCGCAATTCATCGCTATCACCTCATATGATTATATTACTTAATAATAGTATAATCAATCAAGTAAATTGTCAATAATGTATACATCTATTAAAGTGTATACAGGTGGTTAAAATGAAAAATAAAATTATATTAGCACTAAAGGATGTACTTGAATCAAAGAATATCACACGATATGAACTTGCAAAGCGAACAGGTACACATTACCCGATTATTGATAAATACTACAAAAATAAAGTCGTAAGATACGACAGCGAAATACTTTTGAGAATATGTATTGCACTAGATTGTGAAATTGGAGATATCATTAAAATAATTTAAGCCACGCATTGATGATAAAAATTTTTGCGTGGCTTAAATTATTTTATTTGCAATGTATATTTTCTTACGCAGATTGCAAGACTAATGGTAGTGTATTCCACTTTACTATTTTATTTAGAAAGGAGCATTTAACCATGAACAATAACGGACTTAAACAATCAGAACTAAACTGGATTCGCGAAGTTGTTTCTGCGCACAACATGTCTTCAAGCAAACTGAATGCCTATGCAGAGCAAGTGCAAGACCCACAAATCAAGCAAATGTTCGCCAAGGCTTCTACACAAGCAAAGCAAGCAGCACAAAATCTACTACAAATGCTATAAGGAGGTTTTAACTATGATGCAAGAAAAAGATATTGTTTTAGATGTACTTGGCGGCGTTAAAGCCAGCCTTACAGGTTATGCCACATTCATTAGCGAAACCGCTAACCCAAATCTTCGCCAAACCTTTCAACAAATGCGTGATGGTGATGAAAAGTTCCAATATGACCTATACAAAATAGCCGCGCAAAAAGGCTACTACGCAACATCACCCAATGCAACACCACAAGATATGAGCAGTGTAAAATCATCCCTTACTTCATTCTAAATCAGTGTTAAAAAATTTTGCAAAGTTTTGTGCTGGTTAAACAGCACAAAAAACCTCCTGTCGCAAGTCAAGCGATAGGAGGTTTTTTGTATGGTATATCCATGGGCATTTTTTTAATTAAACTTTGCAGTCATTCAAAATAATATTAAATTTTGCCCCTGTTTCTGTATTTTCTGCAATAATGCTGCCATTCAGTTTTTCTACTATATCTTTGCTTATGGCAAGACCTAAACCGCTATTGCCGTTTTCACCCTTGTAAAAGCGTTTGAAGATATAGGGTAAATCTGTTTCTTTTATGCCTTTACCATCATCGGCAATAGTGATTTTTATTTTGCCATCTTCAATTACATATGAAATGTCTATACGCGTATGCCCATGGCGTGTGCAGTTTGTCAAAATATTATCTATGGCACGTTGTAATTTTTCTTCATCCGCTTTTATTTCTATATCTTCATTAGGGAAGTGTGGGATGATTGCCTTGCCGTCTTTGTCAGCTAAAATTTTTACCCGTCCAATGGAATCGTATAACATATTTTTTAGATTAAATGTGGTGAATTTTAATGCGTCAAGCCCACTGTCCATACGAGAAATATATAGAAGTTGATTGACGAGGTTTTCCATCCGTTCGCTTTCAGCCAAGATTATTTTTGTAGCCTCATCCTTGCCTATAACATCCGCCGCAATGGCTTCTGTGTATCCTTGGATAGACATTAGCGGGGTGCGTAACTCATGGGATACATTTTGAAAAAATTGCTTCTGATTATTTTCATACTCGTCTAATTTGTTTGACATGTTGTTCATGCTTTGGGCTAGGTTGTGAAATTCTTTATATTTAAAGTTGGATATTTTTTCACCAAATTTTCCCTGACCAACGGATTCTGCATAATTACATAAACGCAAAACTGCATTTTGTACTTGGGTTGAAACCACAATGGATAAGATAATACTTGTGATACTAGAAATCACCAGTAAATACATCAGCGTCATGTTTACACTTGCCACAAACAACATGGCAGATGTAATATCCGTATAAAAAATAAAAGTGAAGGGCATATCACCAATGGGCGCAACCTCTATCCCTTGCAAATAAAAAACATTACCCCTATCAACATCAGGGACACGCACCATGGCTTCATTTTCAAATTCATGACGGTGTGATACAAAATAGGAGGCAAGCAACATCACTTGTGTGATATCTCCATGATTGAGGTGTTGAGGATTAGGGAAAATGATTTCATTGTAGGCGTTTAAGATAATACTGTCAGAGTTCATCATCAGTTGACGGCGCACAGGACGGGCATGTTCCCAATGGGGCAGAAGATTATCAGAAGAAATATTTTCAACTTCAATCATGCCGCGGGAAAGTTCTCTGCGGGCTTCTTCACTAATAAAATTGCCTGTGAGGGTATTAAACAAAAAGTATATCACTAGAAATGTAATAAATATCGCACCTGTAAAGTTGCGTATCAATATGGTTTTAAAACTTCTCTTTTTCATCACTATACACCCTCTTTTTTTACACCCAGCTTAAAGCCAAAGCCCCATACTGTGTCTATGGACAGTTTACTACCCGCTTCACTCAGTTTGCGCCGCAGACGTTTGACTGTATCGTCTGTAGCGCGGGTTTCTACAATACTGTCATAACCCCAAATTGTATTTAGCAGCTCTTGACGGGCAATGGCTTTGCCTTGGTTTTCTATCATGTATGCCAGTAGTTTAAATTCTGTTTTGGTGAGGTTTAACATTTTATCTTGGGCATATGCCGTCAGCATATTGGGCATGATTTTTATATCTTCAAATATGATTTCATCTGCTTGTGCCGTTTTGGGTGCGTTATTGTTTTGGGCATCCATTGCAGCCCTGCGAAACATGGCTTTGACACGCATGGTTAACTTCATTGGGCTAAAGGGTTTTGTAAAATAATCGTCACTGCCCAACGCCAGCCCACTTACATAATCATCTTCTGTGTCTTTTGCTGTCAGCATGATAATGGGCACGGCAGAAATTTCTCTCAATTTTGTACATATGATAAACCCACTATTTCCTGGCATCATCACATCCAGAATCACCAGGTCACAGGGGGCATTTTTAAATGCATCAAAAAGCAAGTCACCTGTAGCAAATGCATGTACACAAAAACCCTCTTTTTCCAAGAAGGCTTTAACAAGATTGCGGATATTTATTTCATCATCTGCAATATAGATTATTTTTTCCATAAAAGTCCCCTACTTTAACTATAATATAGATTATCATATCACAGTTTATCCTCAAAAGTGTATATTTACATGGTTTGCTTCAAAGTTGCCACAATTCTTCGGTGATTTTTCCGCAAATGAAACAGTATTATAGTGAAAGAAACGAGGTGTCTGGCATGAAAAAAATATATATTGCTGAAGACGAGAAACATATCCGCTCATTGATTAAAACATTTTTAACCCATTTTGATTATGAAGTAGAGGCGTTTGAAAATGGTGATTTGTTGCTTGATGCTTTTGATAAAAGCCCTGCGGACATGGTTATCTTAGATGTAATGATGCCTGGTTCTTGTGGGTTTTCCATCTGCCGCAAGATTCGGCAGGGCAGTGATGTGCCTGTTATCATGCTGACCGCACGAGACAGCCATGAAGACTATACCGAAGGGCTTAACGCAGGCACAGATGACTATTTGGTTAAACCCTTTAGCCCTCAAACATTGATAAAACGTATGGACGAAATATTTACAAGGAGGTCTTTTGTATGAATAAGCGCAAATTAGTTATATTGGGTATCACTGTGGCAACAGTGGCCGCCATTGGCGGTGGGGTGGTTTACGCCGGACCCTTTGGCAATAACACTGGCAACTCGGCACAGGTTCAGGATATTTTAAATCAGGAGGTTGCCATAGAGCGCACTGACCTTTCCCAAGTTTTTTCTACTTCAGGAATCGTTCGCAGTGCAGACACACAATATGTATTTTCTTCCCACAGCCGCCCTGTGCGGGAAATTCTTGTTTCTGTTGGAGACACAGTGCAAGCAGGTGATGTATTGGCGGTTCTAGATATGTCCAATGTAGAAAACGACATTGCACAAACAGAACTTAATTTGATAAACGCCCAAAGAAATGCCGCTGATGAACAGCGCAACAATGCTAACAGCGTAACCAATGCCAGAACATCTGTAGATTCTGCCGTTATTTCATTAGAGCGTCAAAATTTAAATCTGGCAAATGCTGAACATGAACTTGAAACTGCTCAAGCAGACGCAAATACGCCTTTTGACACAACCCTCCACGACCGCGCCATTGCAGATGCAGAAATCAATGTAGAACGCCGCCGTGCAGACGTGGAGGAAGCCCAAAGGGATTTACTTACAGCCCCAACAGACTTTGACGACCACCATCATATACACACGATAAACGAAGCACAAATTACCCTTGACCGCCGCCTTGCAGACCTTGCAGAAGCAGAGGAACAATTAGATGAAGAAGTCCGTGCCAGAAATGAGCCATTTGACCCAATCAATTTTCAAATCGCCATCACTGATGCGGAGCGCAACTTAGAACGCCGCCGCGCAGATGAATCTACAGCCCATCAAAATTTATCCATTGCATGGAATACTTATGTCAGTGCTTTACCTGCACAACAAAGCCAAGCGCGGACACAATTAGACACAGCACAAGTGCAGGTAGACAATGCCCGCCGTGCAGTAGAAGACGCAGAATTTGCCCTCACCCGCGCACGTGATGATTTAACCCGTGCCAGAAACAATCACAATGATAATCAATCAGACATACGGGAAACAGCCATCACCACTGCCGAACGTCATTTTAACAATGCACAAAATGCCGCAGATGATGCCCAACGAACCCTAGACCGTGCCATTGCCGACCTAGACCGCGCCATCAATGACGCTAACCGTGCCAATAGTGACGCAGAATCTAACGCAGACACGCGCTTAACCACAGCCATCAACCATTACAATGACGCTGTACGCGTCCTCGAACGGGCAATCAATGACAAGTACCGCGCCATGGATGATAGTGCCACCACCAATGAAAACCGCTTAAACAACGCCCAAAGAAGCTTAGATGACAGCCAAAATCAACGACAATCCGCAGAAAATAGTTTACGCTCTGCCCAAGAAGGTTTAAACCAAGCGGCAAGCAGACCCAACCCATCCAGCACCAATGTTGAAATACAGGAACTTAATTTAGACAGGCTAAATACCTCGTTAACAGAAGGTATTATCCTTGCCCCTGGGTCTGGCGTGATTACAGAAATTAACGCGTCTGTAGGCGCAACCACAAGCGGTGTGCTGTTCATTATCGAAGATGTGAATAATTTATATGTATCTGCCAATGTGCGGGAACACAGCCTTGGTAGCCTTGAAATTGGACAGCAAGCCTTTGTAACGACAGAAGTAACAGGACGGCAGGAATATGGCGCAGAACTCACGTTTATTTCCCCCCGTTCCGTTTCTCCCCAAGGGTCTACCAGTGTAGAATTTGAAATCCACGCCGCCATGAATGACAGCGATACGAATGTACGCATTGGCATGAATGCTTTTATCAATGTCATTTTAAATTCCAGCGACGAAGTTTATGCCGTGCCAATCAATGCAGTCGTATCCACAGAGCGGGGCAGTTTCATAGCCATTCGTGATGAAGATGGAGAAGTCAGTCAAATTCCAGTAGAGGTGGGCATCAGCACATCCACCCATGTTGCCATAAACTCACCCCTTATATATGAAGGCATGATGATTCTTGCCCGCCCTGCCCTAGCCGCAGCCGAGCTTGGAGGCAACCGTTCGGCAACAAGCGGAATGCCCATGGGTATTCCTGCAATGGGAGGTAGACCATAATGCTTGAACTTAATAATATTGTAAAAAAATACTTCATAGGCGAACCGAACGAATTAACCGTATTAAAGGGGCTTAACTTGAAAATAAACGAGGGGGAATTTGTAGCCATTGTAGGACAGTCTGGTTCTGGAAAAAGTACCCTTATGAATATTATGGGCGCGCTAGACCGCCCAACAGAGGGGGGATATTCCCTAGATGGTGTAGATGTTTCATCTATGGGTGACGGACAGCTTTCAGAAATTCGTAATCAAAAAATCGGATTTGTCTTTCAAACCTTTAATTTGATACCACGGACTACAGCCCTTTCAAATGTACAGTTGCCCCTATTTTACATGGGTGTTCCCAAGAAACTACGGGTTGCCAAAGCCAAAGAGTTATTAAAGCTTGTAGAAATGGACGAGCGCATGAACCATCTCCCCAGTGAACTTTCAGGAGGGCAAAAGCAACGGGTAGCCATTGCACGCGCCCTTGTAAATGACCCATCCATTATTTTAGCAGACGAACCCACAGGGGCATTGGACACAAGCACAGGTAATCTTGTGATGGATATTTTTCTAAAAATCAATCGGGAACAAAAAAAGACCGTCATACTCATTACCCACAACGAAGAACTTGCCGCCCAAACCCAAAGGGTTATCACCATCAGAGACGGCGAAATCATTTCAGACAAAGTAGCATAAAGGACGTGCGATTATGATTTGGGAAAATATCCAACTTTCTTTTACATCACTTTTATCCAATAAAATGCGCGCCCTGCTCACCATGCTTGGTATCATCATAGGCATTATGTCCATCATCACGATTGTCATTATTGGCGATGCCATGAGTGCATCTGTCACAGACGAACTGGCTGGTTTGGGTGCAGACAATATCACCGTGAGTGTACAAGAAAGAGGACGTACAAGCAGTGGCATGGGGGGTATGGGCATGGGGGGTGGCGGTGCAAGACAAACTGCCGCACTAACAGGGCGTACACCCCTAAGCGAAGACTTACTGTCTGACACCATGGTTGCAGACATGTTGGCATTCTTTCCAGAGGATATCCAAGGGGTATCTATCACACATGCCCTTGGTAATGCAGAAGTTCGGGACATGGACAGGACTGCGAATATTTCCATTTCAGGGGTAAACCCTGATTATACCTTTGCCAATAGTGTAGAGTTAATCAGCGGACGGTGGATAACCACCGAAGATTTAGAAGCTAATGCAATGACAGCCGTGGTGTCAGACCGTCTTGTGTCCCAAATGTTCCCCCAAGGCACTCATCCAATAGGACAGCAAGTGCGGGTTTTCATGCCGTCTTCCATTGAAATTTATACGATAGTAGGCGTATACCGCCATGTGGAAAATGCCTTCATGGGTATGATGATGGCGGCAGATGAAATCCCTACAAATTTCTACATTCCACTCACCACTGCACGCCATGGACTGCTTGAACGCAACTATACAAACATGACCGTCATAGGCGCGCCTGACACAGATATCAATGTACTCACATCTGCCTTGCAAATGTATTTTGACATGGTTTACATCTCCAATGAATTTTGGCAGGTTCATGTGTCTAATATGACATCTATGCTAGACATGATTACCAGCACATTAGACACTATTTCTATTGCCATCGCATTCATTGCAGGTATTTCCCTATTGGTTGGCGGGATAGGTGTCATGAATATCATGTTAGTTTCTGTTACCGAGCGCACAAGGGAAATTGGCACACGTAAGGCACTAGGGGCAAAAAATTTCCATATTCGATTCCAGTTTGTCATGGAGTCTTTAATCGTTGCATCTATTGGCGGTATCATTGGAATGGTGCTGGGCATATTCCTTGGCGGTGCCATTGCAAGTATCTTTGGCGCACCAATGGTTCTGTCCCCTGTCGTGCTGATAGGTAGTATGCTGTTCTCTATGGCAATTGGTGTTTTCTTTGGTCTGTACCCTGCAAATAAAGCGGCAAAGCTAGACCCTATTGAAGCTTTGCGCTATGAGTAGTACAATAGACAGGAATTTAAGAATAAAACAAAGGTGGAATTACCATGAACAACAAGAAAAAGAAGAAAAACACCCCTCAAGTACCAGACAGAAGATGGATGTGGCTAGGCATTGCAACCATTGCAACGGCTATCATTGCCGCAATCACTGTAGGTCTTGTATTGTGGAATGAACATGTGCCAAACCCAACAGTGGCATCCTTTCGCGGTGCAGACATTAACGCCGCAGATGTAGAACCCCGCCTGCAAGAAGCGGAAGGCCGTGCGTGGGCAAACTTTGACGGTGAGAGTATGGTTATTGAAGACACCATTCGTCAAGAAGCCGTGCGTCTTGTGGCAATGGATATGCTTATAGCAGACTATGCCGCCCAAAATGGCATTGCCCTTTCTCCAGAGCATCTTCAAGGCATCACGCAAGAAATTAACGACATGATAGCCAATGCAGGAGGGCTTGCCAACTGGAATCAAGACATGCAAGCACATGGTTTCCGCAATCGTCAGCAAGTAGAAGCGGCTTTTCAAAACCAAGACTTGATGATGCATGTGATAAGTACAATCATGGACAGCCCAGAACTTTTTGCAGAATTTGAACCATTTATGGAGGAAGTAGAAGAAGTTGAGGAGGTTGAGGAATACATTGTTGCCGCAACACATATTTTAGCCGCTTTTGATAACTTTGACTCGGAAGAAGTCGCCCACATATACGCAGAGGAGCTTTTGCAAAGAGCCTTGGATGGTGAAGACTTTAACATGCTGGTTGCTGAATATGGTCAAGACCCAGGCATGATTGGCAGCCCAGAAGGTTATACCTTTGTAGAAGGCGCAATGGTGCCAGAATTTTACGAAGCCACAAGAGCCCTTGAAATGGGCGGTATCAGCGGATTAGTAAGAAGTGACTTTGGTTATCACATTATCATGCGGGTTGAACCGAATCTTGACGATGTTATGCGTCCATGGGGTTCTGAAGCACCTACCCTAGAAGACAGAATGTGGAGGGCAATCACTACAGGTTTTGAAGCAAAACTAATAGATTCAGACATTACTTTCCGCCCTGCATTATCAAATATTGAAGTGGATTAGATAAAAATCTGCTTTAATTGTTTTTAGCGTGAATGGCTTGTAGCATTCAACCCAAAACCCTCTTGCAAATGGCAAAGGAATTATAAGGAGCGTATAACAAATGAAGCAATTTATAAGAAAATCAATGGCATTATTACTGGTTTTAATTATGGCAGGAACTCATGTAGTTGTCGCAAACACCGCTCTAGAAACCCAAAGTTTTGAACTTAGTCCTATCCGAGTGACTATGGAAGCCCTTGGTGGAGAAGTAGAGTGGGACACAACAGACAGGAGCATTCTAATTACCTTATTAGATAATACATTCATACTTTTTGCAGATAGCCAAAACGCTTATGTAAACAATGAAACTGTTACATTGCAGAATGCTATATTGATAGAAAACGGAATATCATACATGAATCCAGATGACTTTCTTTATATGCTTATGCGGGCATTTGACTTGGAGATAGAAAGTCACCTAAGCGGCACTATGCTTGAAGCACATCTTCTTGCACCAATGCTTATGGAACTGTTTTCTGTCCCTGGCATGGTAGTTGCCATCGTCGATTCACATGAAACGTTCACTTGGATACAGGGTTTTGGTTATGCAGATACCACGCAGGGTATTCCAGTGGAAGAGGATACAGTCTTTGGGATAGCTTCTATTTCTAAACCATTCACCGCTCTTGCAGTCATGCAACTTGTAGAGAGCGGTATTATAGACTTAGATATACCCATTGTGGAGTATCTTCCTGATTTTCATATGCAGCCATCCCCTACATTAGTTGGTGATTATAGAAATATAACTGCAAGAATGCTGCTTACGCATACATCAGGTCTTTCTGTGCAATTTCACCTCTCTAGTATTTTTGACTATGACTATTTTTCACTGGATGAACACAGCCCTGAATTTCTTAACTTATTTTTAGATAATTTGGCACAATATTATATGGAAAATCTCGAAGGTGAAGTTTATAGTTATAGTAACAATGGATACATTCTGCTGGGCATTTTGGTCGCCGCAATGACGGGAGATGACAATTTCTTTGATGATTTTGTACGCTATACGGATGAGCATATTTTTGCACCCGCAGGGATGACCCGCTCCAGCTTCATCCTTGACGATAGTTTAATGCCATATCTGGCTAGACCATATGATGGTGCTGATACACCCGATGAGTATATATTTCCTAATGGTTTGCCCACAGGTTCAATGGTTTCTACAGCTTATGACATGGCGCGCTTTATGCATATAGTACTTGACGATGACGGAAAACTAATTGCACCCGGCACTATAAGGCTAATGATGCAACCCCATGATTTTGATTTTTCTAACGTAGGTATAGAGTATGGTCTAGGATTTGCACGCTTTACAACCGAAGACGGATTTGTAGCCATTGGTCATAATGGACAGTGGCATCATTATAATGCGTATATGCTCTTTGACGTAGATAGCGGGCTAGGCGTTTTTGTTGCAAACAATAGCACTACGGGTTTAGAAGCTTCAAACTTTATGGCTTTTGTACTGTTGCAAATTGCCATAATAGAACAAGGCATATAACCATAGTCATTTTTTCTCTTTTAACGAATAATAGTTAATCCTCATGACAAATTTAAAAGCCACAATTTCTATATAGAAATTGTGGCTTAATTATTACAAAAAGTACGCTCTAGCCTAAAAATTAGTCAAACTTTTCACCTGCAAGTGCAGCTTGTGCAGCCGATAATCTAGCAATTGGCACACGGAATGGTGAACAAGAAACATAATCTAAGCCAACTTTGGCGCAAAATTCAATGCTGCTTGGGTCGCCGCCGTGTTCTCCACAAATACCAATTTTCAGGTCTTTTCTTGCTTTACGGCCTTTTTCAACGGCAATTTTCATCAGAGAGCCTACACCAGTTTGGTCAAGTCTTGCAAATGGGTCACCTTCATAGATGTTTGCATCAATATAATCTTTAAGAATGCGTCCTGCGTCATCACGAGAGATACCGTAGGTCATCTGGGTCAGGTCATTTGTACCAAAGGAGAAGAACTCTGCTTCACCAGCAATATCATCTGCAATGAGACATGCCCGTGGAATTTCAATCATTGTGCCAATAGAGTAATCCAAGGTTACGCCAGCGGCTTTAATGAGTTCGTCTGCCTTATTTTTAATCACTTCTTTTACATAGCGGGTTTCTTTTAAATCACCAACCAATGGAATCATCAGTTCTGGTTTAATGTCAAATCCCTTTGATTTTTTAACTTCCAAGGCTGATTCAATGATTGCCTGTGCTTGCATTTGTGCAATTTCTGGATAAGAAACTGACAGGCGGCAACCACGGTGTCCCATCATTGGGTTAAGCTCATGAAGAGAATCTGCTACATCTCTTACTTCTTTCACCGTTTTGCCCATGTCTTTTGCCAATGATTCAAAATCAGCGTCACTGGTTGGCATGAACTCGTGAAGTGGTGGGTCAAGTAAGCGAATGGTCACAGGTCGGCCTTCCATGACTTCATAAATGCCTGTAAAGTCTTTCTTTTGGAATGGCAACAGTTCAGCAAGAGCGGCGCGACGTTCTTCTTCTGTGTCAGAAAGAATCATCTTACGCATTTTGCCTATTCTGTCTGGTTCAAAGAACATATGCTCTGTACGGGTTAGACCAATACCTTCTGCGCCAAACTCAAGTGCTTTAAGGGCATCTTTTGGAGAGTCTGCATTGGTGCGTACACTGAGTTTATTGGGGACAGCTTCAAGCCAGCTCATGAAAGTGCCAAAGTTTCCGCTAATTTCAGCTTCAACTGTAGGAATGTCACCTTTATAGATTTTTCCTGTTGAACCATCAAGGGAAATGTAATCGCCCTCTTTAATGGTTTCACCGCCAAGTGTGAAGTTCTTTTTACCAAATTTAATAGCTTCGCAACCAGATACACAACATGTACCCATGCCGCGGGCAACTACTGCCGCATGGCTGGTCATTCCGCCGCGGGCAGTTAAGATACCTTTGGAAACTTCCATACCCATAATATCATCTGGAGATGTTTCAAGGCGCACAAGGATAACGCGCTCGTTACGCTCATGGAAAGCCACAGCAGCGTCTGCGGCGGTAAAGTATACTTTACCTGCGGCAGCACCTGGGGAAGCAGGAAGGGCTGAACCAATAACTTGACCTGCTTTAAGGGCAGCTTGGTCAAACATAGGGTGAAGTAATTGGTCAAGAGAACGTGGATCTACCTGACGGATAGCTTCTTCCTTGGTAACGATACCTTCATTCACAAGGTCAACAGCAAGTTGTAAAGCGGCTTGTGCCGTACATTTACCATTTCTTGTTTGCAGGATAAAGAGTTTGCCATTTTCAATGGTAAATTCCATGTCTTGCATATATTTATAGTGTTTTTCAAGTTTTTTAGCAATATCCAAAAACTCTTTAAAGCAAGCAGGAGAATCCTTTTCAAGCTCCATAAAGTCTTTTGGTGTACGCGTTCCAGCTACAACGTCTTCGCCTTGCGCGTTCATTAGATATTCGCCATAAATTTTATTTTGACCACTGGATGGGTCACGGGTAAATACTACACCTGTGCCAGATGTGTCGCCCAAGTTTCCGTAAACCATTTCTTGTACGTTGACGGCTGTACCCCATTCGTAGGGAATGTCATGCATACGGCGGTAGATAAATGCACGCTCGTTATCCCATGATTGGAATACTGCGGTGATTGCACCGTAAAGTTGCTCTTTCGCGCTGGTTGGGAAGTCTGTACCTTGGTCATCCCGATAGATTTTTTTGAAAATATCAACGATGGCTTTCCAGTCGTCAGCGGTCATGTTTTCATCTGAAGCATAACCTTTTTTCTCTTTATAATCATCAATGGCATGTTCAAAACTATGCTTGCTTACGCCAATAACAACATCTGCAAACATCATAATGAAACGGCGGTATGAATCATATGCAAAGCGGTCGCCTGCGGCTTTTGCAAGCCCTGCGGCTACTTCATCATTGATACCCAAGTTAAGCACGGTATCCATCATACCTGGCATAGAAGCCCGCGCGCCTGAACGCACACTTACAAGCAGTGGGTTGGACACATCACCAAATTTTTTGCCGCTTCCAGCTTCTAATTGTGTAATACAATCGTCAATTTGACTTTTAATATCATCAGACATCACTTTGCCTGATGAATTGTAAAGTGTACAAGCTTCTGTCGTAACAATAAACCCATTGGGTACAGGAATGCCCATATTGGTCATTTCTGCAAGGTTTGCACCTTTTCCGCCAAGGAGGTTACGCATGGTTGAGTTACCTTCCTTGAACATATATACATATTTATGACCCATAGTTTTTAGGCTCCCTTATTTAAGCGTAACTTTCGCGCCGATTTCAGCAAGTTTTTTAACGATTTCATCAGCTTCAGCTTTGGGCACTGCTTCACGCATTACTTTGGGTGCGTTGTCTACCATATCTTTTGCTTCTTTTAAGCCAAGTCCTGTGATTTCACGCACAACTTTAATGACTTTAATTTTTTCTGAACCAACTTCTGTAAGTTCTACATCAAAGTCTGTTTTTTCTTCTGCTGCTTCGCCGCCGCCTGCTGCTGGACCAGCCATAACCATACCCGCTGCTGCGCTTACGCCAAATTCTTCTTCTGCTGCTTTTACAAGGTCGTTGAGTTCAAGAACTGAAAGTTCCTTCACTGCATCAATAATTTCTTGAATTGATAATTTTGCCATTTTATAATCTCCTATTCTGATTTAGCTTTTTCTTCAGCCACAGCGTTAATCACGCGGGCAAAGCTGGATAATGGTGACTTGAATGAACCAAGTAGTTTGGAAATAAGCACATCTTTTGATGGAATATCTGCGATGGCTTTGGTTTTAGCGGCATCGTAAATTTCGCCCTCAATTGCACTGGCTTTAAACTCCAAGTTAGGCATACCTTTAAGTTGCTTGGAAATTGCCGCCGCCGCCGCTGTTGCGTCATCATATGAAAACGCTACTGCTGTTGGGCCTGCCAAATACGTCTTCAAACCTTCAAATGCTGTGCCTTCAATTGCAAAGTTTATCATTGAGTTTTTATAAACTTTGTAATCAATACCGCCAACTTTACGCATAGACTTACGCAAGGTTGTGTCTTGCTCTACAGTTAGACCGCGGGCATCTACAAGCACTACAGACTTTGTACGCTCTAACTTTTCGCGTATTTCATCGACCACGGCATGTTTTGCTTTACGATTCTTCTCCAGATTCGTCATCTTTGCACCTCCTTTTAATGGGGGCTTTGTTCCCGCTCCCACAACATTGCGCAATTGCACAATGGGTGGAAATTGAAGACAATATAAAAGCCCCAGACTAAGTGACCATAGTCTCGGGCTAAAATAGGCATCATTGCATAAAGCACAATTTTATAAACACGAGCCTCGGCAGGATTTACGCACAGAAAATGCACCTGCTGTCTATGGCTTTGCCAGTATATACTATGTCTTAGAAAATGTCAAGAAATATATAAAAAACCCGTGTATGAAAGGGGGACTAACACACACGGGTGGCCTTAAAGACTAAGCGATATCCGAACGCTTAATCTTACGTATATAGGTTACGGCAAACCCTGCCAGAATCAGGGCAGCCAATAAACCAGCTAATAATAGTGGAATGGTGCTGGTGATACCTGTTTGCGGCATCAGTGACATTACTGCGGCTACAGGCACGGGGACAGATGAAGGCATTGCCGCCGCTAGTGGAACATTATCTTCGTCAAATATCCACGTTTCTTCATCCTCATTCCATTCCCATGCGCCTTGTGGTATTCCAGTATCGTCAAATTCTACCCACATGCCGTCGTCATTGTTTACAACTTCATTGCCTACAACAGATGGAGTTGGTGGTTCTGGGCGGGTTGGAATGGTTGGACGGAATCCTCCGTCTAAATTACCGCCCCCTCCGCCTAAAATCGGCGGGCTGGTTGGTGGCGTGACATTAGGCGGTATATTAGGTTCGCCTATGATTCCAGTAGAGCTGTTTCCCCATACTGCAAAGTAGTTTGTATCATTACTTGGCATGGCTACACTTGGAGTAACGACTGCACTTGGAGGCAATACAGAACCTACTACAAGTACTGATGTGTCTGTTGCCCAACCTAAGAAGTCATAAGTTGCGACAGTTCCCTCGTTCCAAATTAGTGCTGTACCTGCTTCTACAAGGGTAATACCTGTTGGTGTTTGCCCGACTGGTACAAAACTTGGCGGGAAGTTGCCCACGGTCAAGTTAAATGAAAGGGGTACACCTACATGGGTGCCATTGCCCCAAAGTGCAGTGTATACAACTGCATCATTCGGCATAGTGAAGCTATGCCCTACTCCACGCACAGGTACGGCGGTAAAGTCGTTGATGTTTGTGCCTATGGCAGGCAAGTCGCTTCCCCGTACCCATCCCATAAACATGAAGCCTTCAGGGGCTATACCCTCGTCTAGGGTTACTGTCGAACCTAGTACAGTTGCTCCACTTTCGGTCTGGTCTACATGAGGGCCAATATTGTCTGGCAAGTTATTGATAAAAAGATTGTAGTTTAATGGTTTACCAACAATCACACCATTGCCCCAAAGTGCAGTGTAGGTTATCACTTCGTTTGGCATAGTGAAACTGCGTGTCGGGTACACTGTTCCTGTAAAATCATTGATATCAGAACCTAGTGCAGGAAGTACATCTCCCCGTACCCAGCCCATGAAAATGAAATCAACGGGATGGATACCCTCCTCAAGATTTACGTGAGTACCCACTATAACGCCTTCACTTTTGGTTTGGTTTACGTGGGGGTCAATAGTATTTGGCAGGTTGTTGATAATAAGGTTATAATCTGTTGGCACGCCCACGAATGTACCGTCACCCCAAATGGCAGTGTAGGTCAAATCTTCGTTTGGCATGATGAAATGGCGTGTTGGATAATACACTGTTCCTGCAAAACTGCTCAAGTCAGAACCTAATGCAGGTAATGTTGCACCCCGTACCCAGCCCATAAATACAAAGTTGGTTGGGGCTGTGCCTTCTGCTAAGATGACATCAACACCGACTGCCACACTGCCTGTTGCTGTTTGACCAACATGTGGCCCAATGTTGTTTGGCAGATTATCAATGGTTAAGTTATCGTTGATTGGCACACCTACATAAGTGCCGTCACCCCAAATAGCGGTGTACGTGATGGCTTCATTTGGCATGGTGAAAGTACGTGTTGGGTAGTACACTGTTCCTGCAAAACTACTCAAGTCAGAACCTAATGCAGGCAGTGTTGCACCCCTTACCCATCCCATAAATACAAAGTCAGCTGGGGCTGTACCTTCTGCTAAGGTGATATCCGTGCTTACAACCACACTGCCTGTTGCTGTTTGACCAACATGTGGCCCAATATTGTTTGGCAGATTGTTAATGGTTAAATTATCATTGGTTGGCAGACCTACATAAGTGCCGTCGCCCCAAATGGCGGTGTAAGTTAATGATTCATTTGGCATGGTGAAGGTACGTGTTAGATATATCGTTCCTGCAAAACTACTCAAGTCAGAACCTAATGCAGGCAGTGTTGCACCCCTTACCCATCCCATAAATACAAAGTTGATTGGGTTTGTGCCTTGTACCAAAGTGATTGTATCCCCTGCATTCATTATTCCGCTTGGGGTTTGCCCTGATGGTATGCCTATGGCATTTGGCAAATTATTGATTGTTAAGTTAAATGTGTCTGGTGTAAATATCCAATATCCTGTAAATGCAACGTCATGGTTTGGCATGATGAATGGTGAGCTTGTAATGGTTGCATTGCTCCATCCACTAAACGTCCATGTGCCTTGCACGCCGACTGTATTTGTATTAGATGTAGTGATTGGTGACGCGGCAATGACTACGCCTGTTGTGCCGGCATTTAAAGTGGTTAGTGCTGGTGGCATACCAGTAACCACGGCTGGCTCTACCCCTGTGACTGTATAGGTCACGTCAAATGTGTCTGGTGTAAATGTCCAGTAACCTGTAAACGCAACATTGTTGTTTGGCATGGTAAATGGTGAACTGGATACGGTTGCATTAAACCAGCCGCTGAATGTCCATGCACCTTGGACACCTGCCCCATTGGTGGTAGATGTGGTGGTTGGGCTTGGGGCGATAACCACGCCTGTTGTCCCTGCCGCTACTGATGTTGACGCAGCTGGCATGTTGGCAACTACAGACGGTTCAATGCCTGTAACTGTGTAGGTCACGTTAAATTGCGCAGGGGTAAATGTCCATGTGCCTGTAAAAGTTACATTACTGTTTGGCATGGTAAATGGTGATGTGGTTATGGTTGGGTGATTCCAACCATCAAATGTCCATGTGCCCATTACACCTGCGGCATTGGTGAGTGATGTGGTTGTTGGATAGGGTGCTATGGTTAAACCTGCTGTACCTGCGGTGGTGGGTGTTGCCGCTGGCGGCATATTGTTTTCAATCGCAGGTCTAACACCTATCACTTCATAATTGATACTAAACACAGCAGGGGTGAATGTCCAATAGCCTGTAAACTCAACATGATTATTTGGCATAATAAATGGTGAGCTTATGATGGTTGTATGATTCCAACCGCTAAATACCCATCCGCCTTCTACACCCAAGGCATTTATTGTTGATGTGGTTGTAGGATTTGGCGCAATCAGCATACCTATTGTGCCGGCGGCAAATGGTGTTGATGCTGACGGCATGTTGGCAACTACAGGCGGTTCAATGCCTGTGACTGTGTAGGTCACGTTAAATTGTGCTGGGATAAATGTCCAATAGCCTGTAAAGGCTACATGATTATTGGGCATGGTAAATGGTGATGTAGTGATGGTTGCATGACTCCATCCACTAAATGTCCATGTGCCTTGGGTACCTGCGGCATTGGTGGTGGATGTGGTGGTTGGTTCTGGGGCTATGGTTAAGCCTGTTGTACCTGCGTCTACTGGTGTTGACCCAGTTGGCATGTTGGCAACCACAGGAGGTTCAACTCCTGTAACTGTATAAGTCACGTTAAATTGTGCTGGAGTAAATGTCCAATATCCTGTAAAGGCTACATGATTATTGGGCATGGTAAATGGTGATGTGGTGATGGTTGCATGATTCCATCCACTAAATGTCCATGTGCCTTGGGTACCTGCGGCATTGGTGGTGGATGTGGTGGTTGGTTCTGGGGCTATGGTTAAACCTGTTGTACCTGCGTCTACTGGTGTTGACCCAGTTGGCATGTTGGTAACCACAGGAGGTTCAGCACCTGTAACTGTATAAGTCACGCTAAATTGTGCTGGGGTAAATGTCCAATATCCTGTAAAATGCACAGCATTATTGGGCATAGAAAATGGTGATGTGGTGATGGTTGGATGATTCCAGCCGTTAAATGTCCATGTGCCTTGGACACCTGCGGCATTGGTGGTAGATGGAGTGGTTGGTATTGGTGCAATATCTACACTTGTGGTAGGCATTACATATGTTGTTGGCGGCATACCGTTGACTACATCAGGTGTAATGCCTGTAACTGTATAAGTTACATCAAGTGGAAGTGCCGGCGAACTAGTTGTAACATTAAATGTGCTAACCGCTGAATCTAAGTGGTTAACATTATTTGCCCTATGGTACATTTCAACTGTATAAGTTGTACCATCTGTTAAGCCTGTAAAATTAAGACTGATATCCCAGTCTCTAACGACTGCACCAGTAGCGGAGTTGATTAGACGGTATTGTGTTGTCCAGCCTGTACCGGGCGAACCTGTCCAAGCATTTAATGGCGTTGGTGCATTTGCAGCTGTAATAGTAAACATATTTTCGCCTACTACATTTTCTGCTGCACCAGAAGGCGCATTTGTCTCCCTTGCTATAATAGTAACTGTAATATCTGGTATTGATATGCCAACTGCCGGCGGAGCTGGTGTACCTGCACTTGATATAACAGTACCTTGACGCGTAGCAGGAATATTCAAGGTCACAGTATGTGTCCCGACACCAAGATTTCTTGAATTTGGAGTAATATTAAAATTTCTTTGGGGAACAGCATTATTCAAAGCCGTACCAGGTGGATTAATTGAACCAATATTAAAGCCAGCAAAAGGGCCAGTAATAGTAGGGTTACTAAAACTTATTGATGATGCAGAAACGCCATTCTCTCTTGTTAAAGTTACAGATGCTGATGGGATACTTTGTCCCCATACACGTGTACCAAAATCAACATGAGATATATTAGCACTTAAAGTCGGTGGAATTGCTGACGCAACTGAAAAAGTCAAATCTCCCAAATTTCTTGTGGGGTGTCCAGGTGTAATGAGGTTATTTGTAATCGTTTGTCCGATAAAATGATGATTTGCTGGAAAACCTGGTGTTATTGTTGTCGTGTATCCAGTTCGAACCCCTAATATAGGGGGGATGGCTGGAGGGTAAAATCTTTGTTGGGAAGTACCCACTAAAAAACCAGTTACATCCGACAAACTTATGCCTCCTGGATTAACTAATGTTGCGCCTACAGGAGTACTCCTTGCAACATGCGAACCTGGATAATTTAAAAATTGGTTCATAGCCAGCTCAGTTGCTCCACCCAAACTTCCTGTATAACCAAAATTTGGAAAAATATAAGTTTCAATAACTATGGTTTCTGTGCGTGTCGGCCATATATAATGTCTGCCAGTACCCGTTGACATTGAAGAAAATTGCGGTGTAAACCCCATGAAAATTCTAACACTAAAATCATGTACAAAATCATCACTTGCTGTTGCACCATTTGCAATGGTTGCACGTACGATGACAGTACCCATATCAAAAGCATGGAGTTCATTGTCTACAAGCACTGCGCCAGTCGCGCCAGGGTCTGAAATGCTCCAAGTAATGCTTTGGTTTGTGGCGTTGCTTGGGTATACATCACCAGTTAAGTACAATGGAATGCCTATATTTGTTTCCGTTGGCAGGTTGTGCAGTGTTGCCACAGGAACAAAGTCTAGGGCTGGCAATTGGGGTAGTACAGGCGCAATGTCAACCAGATTATCTTTGCATCCGCAATGATTGTCTTCGTCACACTCGCATTCTGCACATTCACAGTCAGTTTCTTCTTCTCCTTCAATGTCTTCTTCTGTTTCAGATTCTTCCGTTTCGGCTTCCTCTGTTTCATCCTCTGTTTCTTCGTCAATGTCAGTTTCTTCATCTTCTTCTACATCATTATCATCCGTATAGTCATCATAAATGCTGCTTGATACATAATCGCTTTCATCATATTCCGGCGGCAAAGCGTCTACGGGCAATGCGGCAAAAACCAGAATAAACACAAGCAAAATGCACATTACCTTTTGAATGAACATCCGCCCTTGATAATTTAATATGCTGTTTAACATACAGAGAATACCCCCTAGGTTTAATTTTTTATTTTTCTCTTGCAAATCTTAAAATCCTATAAATCTTGGTTAAGGGCCCTCATGAACCAAAAATAAAATAGGCTATGTATAGAAGACCACAGGGGTCACGAATACGTTACATACGTTTTTTAAAAAATTTATAAAAAATTTTATCATGCCCTAAAAAACGACACCAAATGTCCCGTTGCGGGCAATCATACAAAAACTTTATTTGAAGGTGAATAATATGGCATAAGTATATACACTTCAAATAAAAAGGGAAATGACCAATATGTAGCAATTTAATTTTTCCTTGTCTAAAAACAAGGCGAAAATAAAAAAGCCATCTCTACGAAGATGGCTTTTTTGCAAAGTTTTGTTTCGCTTGATTTAAGGCACATCCACTACAGATGGCATACCCACTATTCCTGTTTCTCTATTGCCCCATACGGCAATATAAACAATATCACTGTTGGGCATGAGTTCAAGGGGGGTGACTATTGCGTCCGCAGGTATTGGCTCGCCTACCACCAGCCCTTTTGTACTGCTTACCCAGCCTAAAAAATCATAACCTGCAACCATGCCAGGGTCTAATAAAAATGTGTCTGATTCAATGGTTTCCACTGGCAAAGCTTCTGTCACTATCTCTATCGGGAGTATATTTTCTACATAGGCTGGTGTGTTGTTTTCAGGCGGTGGTATTTCAATATCTTCTTCTTGTACATACAATATCGACAGTTCATCTTCTGATACGGCTATAACTGTATCTTGTATAGGCACAGGTGCAATATATACTGTGGTGTCATACAGGCTACTCAATGCCAACCCTCCTGCAAGCAAAGCGGTAACTGCTACACCACCGGCTATACTGGCAGTTCTTACAAAGTGTAGTCTTCTTATAACGCTTGTAAAAGCAAGGGTTGCCACGCCTAACTGGGTTGCGGCAAACACTTCTTCTTCCTTGAAAAATAGCTTTGAAACAGAAACAAACGGAAGAACCACCACTGGCAAATGTTTTCTGTCTTTTTCAATTTTCTTTTTCATGCTTTTGCGGGCATCATGCATGGCTTTTCGCACACTGGCTGAACTACTGCCTTGATAGTCTGCTATTTCATTCGTATCCATGCCTTGATAATAATATAAATAAATCACTTCACGTTGTTTGTCTGGCAGTGAATTGACAAGCTTTAGCATGTCCTTTTGCAATTCCTTGTTGGCGACATATGCCTCGGGCAGAAAATCCTCGTCAGCGTCTTGCATATCTTCAGGCACTTCGTTGGTTTGTAATGCAAACTTTTGATTTTTATTCAGTTTAGTACGGCATACTCTAACGGTTATTGTACCAATCCATGCTTTAAGCTTAGTATCATCTTTCAAATTTTTAATGTTTTTAAACACCTTTATAAAAACATCCTGCAAGACATCATTGGCATCTGATTCATTGTTGCAAAGTTTGGCGGCTATAAATAAAACATACCGCCAGTATGTATCATATATAACACGAAAAGCCTCCTCATCCCCATTTTTTGCTTTTTCGATGACTTCCCGTATCACCATTATCACACCTTTCAAGCCATTATATGACCAACCACTAGAAATTGTCAATATATCTGCAAAATGTTATAATTACCCAATTCATCATGACCCTGTAGACTGATATTTTTTAAGCCCCAATTTAAAACATGCATAACATGGCAAAAGAAAAAGTAATGACATTACAGGGGCAATTCCATGAAAAATGCCAGCTTCTTCACGCCCCAATAAAAATAATAAGGGATAGTATTGAATCAGCGCAAGGGGAACAATAAAAGTCAAAAATTTCAATATGCCATCACCATATACGGAAAAAGGTAATCTTCCATGTTCTTGGGCACCATGGGTGAGAAGATTCATAAATTCCAACCCTTCCAGTGTGAAAAATGACAATGCCGCATACAGCACTTGCAAGCCAAAAAATAATAAGCCGCCGCAAATGATCATCAATGCAAGGGTAATCACCCTAGGCAAAGTCCAGTCTATACTACTGCTTGGAATAACATAAATAAAAACCAATATGGCTTGAAGAAGCCGCCCCAAGCGGGAAAAGTCCATTTGTGATGCCAGTACTTGAAAAATAACATTGCGGGGGCGCACCAAAGCTCTATCAAAACCCCCATTGCCAATAAGATTAGGAAACTGGTCAAAACCACGTGCAATCAGCTCGCTGATAGAAAACGCAGACATGATGATTGCAAAACAAAGCAATACTTCTTCATGGGTAAAGCCCCCAACAGAGTCAAAGCGGGCAAACATAAAATTGATACTCAGCAAAGTCACAAAGGCCACTAGAAACTGCCCAAGGGTTGTAAAAAAGAAAGAGGACTTAAACTGCATTTGACTTTTAAGGTGTATTGAAAAATATTTTATATACAAGCTCATGTTTTAACCTCCTTGAACCACCACGCGCTTTAAAGCACGAGACATAAAAAATCGTCCTGCCAATAACATAAACAAAAGCCAAAAAATTTGCAAAAGCATACTCTGCACCAAATCCGCACCTGTTAAGTAGCCGCTAAAAATAAGCAATGGTGTATTTTTCATGGCCCCAAATGGCGAAAACTCTATCATAGTGCGTAAAGTGTCGGGAAAAAATGGAATGGGAATATAACTACCCATCAGAAAATCTGCGGCAATGCCTACAACAATACGTATCCCTTTGCTGTTCATGGTGTAAAAAGTTGAAATGTAAATGAGCATAGAAAATGCAACCACCACACTTAAACTTAAAATTAAACTAATGATAAAAAGCACCACTGTTATAAAACTTGAAGGCAAAACCAGACGAAAAGCCACCGGTAAAATGAGTGCAATCACTAAAAGAGGCACAGCACGAAGTACTGTACGGGCGATGCGGTTTGCAGAAATCGTGGTAAACCACCGCCCATATACATCCATGGGGCGAACCAAATCATAAGCCACACCGCCGCTTTCTATTGATTCAAAAATGCTATTTTCCCAAAACCATATAAAAAGCAAAGCCATAAATGCCTGTTGCATCCAAATGTAAGCAACGGTCTGCTGAAATGTCATTGGAAACCCAGTGGGATTTTCACGGTAAAAAGCGGCAAAACCCAAAATAGTCATAAGCCCCCACCCAAACTGCGTCACTAATCCAGCCAAAGCCGCCGCACGATATTGTAGGGAATTGGTAAAACGTATTCTAAAAAGTGCCGCAAAGGGCTTCATATTTTAAGCTCCTTATACAGTGCGGCAACCGCTTCCTCTGCATTGTCACCATCAGTATTTGCACGGGATTTTAGCTCTGCTAAACTTCCGTCTAAAAGCACTTGCCCTCTTCCTATAAGAATAATGCGCTCGGTCAAAGCTTCAATATCTTGCATGTCATGAGTGGTAAGGATAACTGTCGTTTTACGCTCGACATTCAGTTGTTTAATAAATTGGCGCACGGCTATTTTAGACACAGCGTCCAGCCCAATCGTTGGCTCGTCTAGGAATAGAATTTTTGGGTTGTGTAACAAGCTTGCCACAATTTCACAACGCATTCTTTGCCCTAAACTTAAACTTCTGGCTGGAGTTTTTAAAATTTCCCCCAGTTCCAAAATTTCTGTAAGTTCTTTTAAATTTTTTGAATATACAGTTTGCGGGGTTTTATAAATATCGCGGATAAGTTCAAAGCTGTCTATGACAGGCACATCCCACCACAATTGACTGCGCTGACCAAACACTACCCCAATATCACGCACATGGGCTATTCTTTGCCGCCATGGGGTGCGCCCATTGATACTACAATCGCCATCGTCAGGCGTTAGGATTCCGCACATTATTTTTATGGTTGTACTTTTTCCTGCCCCATTTGGCCCTATATACCCCACCATTTCACCATCGTTGACAGTAAAGCTGACATTATGCAGTGCATGAATCAGCTCATATTCCCGAGAAAATAACGCCTTAAACGCATTGGCAAACCCTGCCTGACGCTTTGACACTTTAAATGTTTTAGTGATGTTTTGTAACGTAATCAAAATACCCTCCTTTTTTCAATGGGTCTCTGTTTTTAGGTCAAATAAACCCGAAGGCAACAGCCCCCGGGTTTAAACATGTGCTACAGTGTTGTTTATAATCCTGCAAGTTTCATCATTTCTTGTATCGCTTCCTTAGAAACTTTACGCCCATGAAATTCGATTAAATCATCAGCAGAGCCTGTGAATGTACATGCAGGTTCATATTTCTTAAGTATAATTTTGTCAGAATCCACAAAGACCTCTAATGCATCCCTGTCATTGATATGCATTGTCCTTCTCAACTCGCAAGGTAAAACCACACGCCCAAGCTCATCTACACGTCTTACAACACCTGTTGCTTTCATAAATATGCACTCCTTTTAAGATAATAGCTTACCACATTTATTCAATTTTGCCTGTTCCAGCAATTGTGGTGGTGATAGTATACCATACTTGTCAATATATGCAAGTATTAAATGAAAGAAATTATTTCCTGTCGAAATGAATGCATGAAAGCTTTTGTGAATAAGCTATATTAACAGTGAAAATCAGGAGGTACATATCTTGCTTAACAAACTTTGGGGCGGAATGATTTTGCTATCTATCGTGGTGGCTTTATTTACAGGAAATATTCCTGCACTCACCAATGCGGCAATAGAATCTGCAAGAGAAGCCATTACACTAAGCATTACAATGCTTGGGATTTTAGCCATGTGGACGGGGCTTATGACCGTGGCAGAAAAGGCAGGGCTTATTGGTGCATTGGCACGGCGGTCACGCCCCCTACTTCGGTGGTTGTTTCCTGACCTTGGAAAAAATCACCCTGCACACGAGCCTATTGCAACCAATTTCATTGCCAATATTTTAGGGCTTGGATGGGCAGCAACCCCTAGCGGATTAAAAGCAATGAAGGTCATGCAGGAGGAAAACCCTAAAAAAGATACGGCTACGCGCTCTATGCGCATGTTTATGGTTATCAATATGTCCAGCTTACAGCTTGTGACTATTAGTGTGGTAGCTTATCGTATGCAATATAATTCTATTAACCCGTCAGAAATCATTGGCCCTGGGCTTGTTGTGACGGCAATTACTACTGTTGTAGCTGTTGCCTTCTGCAAAATACTAGATAAGTTTGATAGGAAGGACTGAATACGCCTATGAATTGGATGCTTTTTTTATCTGACATGATTATTCCTATCACATTTGCAGGGATTCTTATGTATGCATTTAGCAGAAAAGTTCCCGTTTATGACCATTTTGTTACCGGTGCAAAAGAAGGCTTTTTTACCGTTTTACATATTGCACCAACCATTGTTGGCTTACTTATCTCCGTGGGAATGCTTAGGGCAAGCGGTGCATTTGACTTACTTGGCGGACTTATTGCACCACTGACTGACCGTATCGGATATCCAGCAGAAACCGTACCCCTTACCCTCATGAGGTTAGTATCATCATCTGCCTCCACAGGTTTGCTTTTGGATATATTTGAAAACTATGGGCCTGATTCATTTATTGGACGCTTTACATCCATTATGATGAGCAGTACCGAGACAGTTTTTTACACCATGAGCATTTACTTTATGAGCGTAAAGGTTACAAAAACACGCTTTACACTAGCAGGGGCGTTGCTTGCCAATTTTACAGGGGTTATGCTTAGTCTCATGATTACCAGATATCTCTATCCATAAAATTATGTTCGTCTGGGGTAGGTGCTTCAAGTTTTTTCACTTCACGGAATGCAATATACTCATCCAATAAATCTTTGAAAATTGCCACAATAGGAATTGCCATAAGCATTCCCAGTACACCAAAATATGCACCGCCAACGGTTACACTAATGATAATAAGAATTGGACTTAGTGAAAACGAACCGCCCATGAGCTTTGGCTGAATAACATTGCCGTCAATTTGCTGAATAATAAACATCACAACGGCGGCAATGGCGGCAATCCCCAAGCCTTGGGTAAATGCCACGACAATGACAGCAATTGCCGTACCCAAGATAGAGCCAAAGTACGGAATATAATTTAATATCCCCAAAATCAACCCTAAAACCAAGAAATAGGGCGAGCCAAATAACGCCAATACTACCATCATAATTGTGCCTAGAATCAAACCGTCAATGGTTTGTGTATAGATATATTGATGGAAGTTAAAATTTAATTTTTTTGCATACTTTACAATGATTCCACTGGTACGGTCCGTAAAAGCGGCATTGACAAATCTACCTGCAAACGCTTTAAGTTTATCTTTTTCAAGTAAGAAATAAATAGACGCGATGATTGAAATAATGAGTTGGAAAACAGCAAAGGCGGCACTGCCAAAGCCCGTAATAATTTGCCCAAGCAATGCTTCAAAATTAAAACCTTGAATGAAGTCGTAAATAAATTCATTCACTACAGTAATAAGCCCTTCTTCATCAATATCAGGCACAAACTCAGGCAAATCCCAGCCATCTACAATCAATAACCATTCGCGGAAAGTTGCTTCAAAATCTGGTATCGCTTCAACCAAATCCATGATACTTTCATAAATTGCAGGTACGATTATGTTAATTAAAATAGCAAAAACAATCACAACCAGCACAGCCGTTGTGACAACGGACAACCCGCGGCTTATTTTTTGCACCACTATGTTATTTATCTTTAAGTAAAGCCGTTGAATAAAGGAACATGGCAAATTTAAAATATATGCAATAATCGCACCCAGCACAAATGGCGCAATAACACCCATAAAATGATTCAGTGCTTCTGAAAAAAAAGCAACCTCAGAAATTAGCCGAAACGCAACAATTAACCCCACACCTAAAATAAGATAAGGTATCATTGAGCGCATCATTCGTGATTTTAAAAACTTGTTCACAAAACAACTCCTCAGTTACATAGTACTTATAATATTACCACAATTTTCATCTGCAATCAAAATAACATTTGAAAAATACTTATAATCATGTCATAATGCGTTGGTCAAATTGATATAAAACGTATGTGAGGACTACATTATGCTTAAAAATATTCCAATCCGTAAAATGTTCGTGGCATTTTCTATTACTTTAATTGCTATACTGGCAGTGGCAGGAGGTGCTTATGCTGGAATGCGTGCATTATTTAATCCGCCGCCGCCAACAGTTGGCAATTATATTACATTAAGACCGCTCCCACCCAGTACAGGGCTTGACGGCAATATTAGTCTGGGAAATACAAACCCTAGTGATGGTGATTCTTATTATGAACATCCACCAGAAGTACTTACAAGAGTTCCGCGGCGGCATCCATATTTCTTTACCCTTTTAATTTTTGCAACAGATACTGGCAACAATGTAGACGCAATGATGGTTGCTTCCTTTGATGCCCGGGAAAATGAAATCAATGTCATTAGCATTCCTCGGGACATACGGGTGGACTCAACCCGTGGCGTAGGACGGCGTAAGCCTGTGGCTTCATATTCCGCAGGACGCGGCGGCGGACGAGGACATGAAGGGGGCGTTGCTCAATTAAAGAGAGAACTTTCAACCTTAATTGGTTTTGAACCAGATTTTTATGTACATGTTGATTATAGAGCTTTTGAGCGTTTGATTGATGCGGTGGGCGGCGTAGAAATTGATGTACCCCGCCGTATGTTTTATGTCCAAGGGGGTGCTGTGGATATCAATATCCCCGCAGGTTTACAAGTCATGGATGGACGCACCGCTTCACACTTTGCCCGTTATCGCCATTCGATTACTGACTATGGACGTATGGAAAACCAACAGGCAATTCTTACTGCCCTATATCAAGAAATGCTTTCCCCCAGTATGATTTTGCAACTGCCAGAACTTATCCGCATTTATCAAGAAAATGTAAACACCGATATGTCTTTTCAAGATATGCTATGGTTTGTAAACCACCTCAGTCATATGGACATGAGCGGGCTTTCAACCTATACATTGCCTACCAGTCATACAGTACGGCAAGGTTGGTATGAAATGCCTGATAGTGCAGGTATTCTTGAGCTTATTAACCGCACAATTAACCCTCTTGCTATTGATATTACCCCAGAAATGGTGCGTCATATACAATGACAAACACAATACGTATACATGAACTTGTAGCAAAGCTTACGGCTGCCAATCGTGCGTACTACCAAGAAAACCGCGAAATCATGACCGACTTGGAGTATGATACCCTCTATGATGAACTGGTTGAACTAGAAAAATCCAGCGGAATACAATTGGCAGGCAGTCCAACACGAAAAGTAGGCTATGAAATCGTAAGTGGGTTAGCTAAAGTCCCACACACTACCCCCATGCTTTCCCTTGATAAAACAAAAAGCCCTGAAACTTTGGAGACATTTTTAGATGACCAAGTCGGGCTTTTATCATGGAAACTTGACGGGTTAACCATTATTTTAAAATATGAAAATGGTGAATTAAAACAAGCCTTAACCCGCGGAAATGGCAATGTAGGTGAAGATGTAACCCACAATGCACGTTTTTTTTCTAATGTACCCCTAACTGTGCCTTATAAAGGGATTTTTGATTTACGCGGAGAAGCAGTGATTACATTATCCGATTTTGAAGCCATTAACGAAAACGCAGAATATAAAAACCCACGCAACCTATGTAGTGGAGCTGTTCGTCAACTCAATAACGAAATTACAGCGTCCAGACGGGTTCTTTTTTATGCCTTTGGCACACGCAGCACATCAGACAATACAAAGTCTGCCCAATTAGAATGGCTGTCTTCCCAAGGTTTTGACATTGTTCCATATGAAATGGTAACAGGGCAAAATGTAACAGAAGCCATAGCACGTTTTAAAGAAAAAATCCCCACTGCCCCATGGGCAACAGATGGGCTGGTTTTAACATATAACGATATTGCCTACAGCGAATCCCTTGGCGCAACGTCTAAATTTCCACGGGACAGTATCGCCTTTAAGTGGGCAGACGAATTGGCTGAAACCACATTGCTCACCATAGAATGGAATACTTCACGCACAGGCCGTATAAACCCTGTGGCAATTTTCGAGCCTGTAGACATTGAAGGCTCACAAGTAAGCCAAGCCAGCGTACACAATGTAAGTATCTTGCGTGAACTTGAACTATGCCCAAACGACCGCATTACGGTTTACAAAGCCAATATGATAATCCCGCAAGTTGCTGAAAATTTAAGCCAAAAAGATAACACGCCCCGAGAAGTGATGATTCCCACTGCATGTCAAGCATGTGGGGGAGCAACAGAAATCATAGGCGACCCAGAGGTTTTATACTGCACAAACCCCGCATGTGATGCACAGCAAATACGCGCCCTCTCCCACTTTGTAAGCCGTGATGCTTTAAATATTGCAGGGCTTTCTGAACAAACATTGGAAAAATTCGTGACCCAAGGTATCGTCACCAATTATATGAGCCTATTTGATTTACAAACCCATGAAGATACTATTTTACAAATGGAAGGCTTCGGGCAAAAGTCTTACGAAAAATTAACAACTGCCATTGAAACTGCCAAAGATATACCACTACCCAACTTCATTTATGCACTGGGCATACGTCATGTCGGTTTGTCCAATGCAAAGTTATTATGTAAATATGTAAAATATGATGCGATGAAAATTTTGGAAATGTGCAAAGATGAAAATTATCAAGAATTGCTGGTTGAAATCAAAGGCTATGGAGATGCAATCGCCAATAGTCTACACCAGTATTTCATTGTAGAAAAAAATGAAGCCCTATATAAACACGCCCTTTCTATTTTGCGTATACAGTTTCCAGAAGAAAATCCTGCCGAACAACCTTTGGTTGACCTATCTTTCGTCATTACAGGTGATGTTACCCAATTTAAAAACCGTAAAACCCTATCCGACTTTATAGAAACCCATGGTGGGCGCACCACAGGCACAGTCACCGCAAAAACTTCCTATCTTATCAATAACGACATCACATCAACCACAGGCAAAAATAAAAAGGCCACCCAACTGGGCGTGCCTGTAATAACCGAGGATGATTTTCTTAAACTTATAGCAATAAGGCAATCAGAGGTACAGTAATTGCGCATAAAATCGTTGGCACAACTACAAATTTAGCGGCGGCAACACTATCCCCGCCAAACTGGTCTGCAAAAATAGCAGTAGAAGCCGCAGGGGGCATTGCCATGAGTGTAACAATCACACTAAGCATCAGTGGATTAGGCACAAACCATCGGAGTATAAACAAAGCCGCTAAGGGAATGACCACCAGTTTTATTACCGTAGGCGGTAAAATTTTTATATCTGTAAAAGAGTCCCGCAATCTTTGCTTTGCTAACATCCCGCCAATAAGCACCATGGAAAGAGGTGTGGTCATATTGCTCACCAAGGCAATGCCGCCTTCAAGGGGTGCAGGCAATCTCAACCCTGTCAAAAACAATACAAAACCAATCAACGTTACAGGAATAGCAGGACTATTTTTCATCACTTGTAAAATCCGAATTTCTTTTGGGCCTCCTGAAAACATACGTACACCTACTGTAAATGACAAAATAGTAAAAGAAGCCGCCGCCATGGATACATAAATTAACCCTTCAGGCCCAAAAACAGCCATAACCACAGGGATTCCAATAAACCCAACATTGCTGAAAGCACAGCCAAACTGCCAAGATTCCTTAATGCCATCAGGCATTTTCATAAGCTTTGCAACCCCAAGACCTAAATATCCGCCTGCTATGTAAAGCACACCGGTAATCACAAAAGAAGCCAAAGATTCAATCATAAGCTCCCGAGAAAAAGGTTGCATTAACGCGATAAAAACAGTGCAGGGCATGGCTACACGCATTAAAATCACCGTCATACCGCCCATATGTTCATCGTTAATAAGCCGCTGTCTGCGGCACACAAAACCCAATACTATACAAACTGCAAGGGCAGTTAGGCTATTTGTAAATGTAAGAAATAATCCGTCCATATCTATACATTAACACAAAAAACGCCTTATCACAATCATGATAAGGCGTTTTTTTGTCTTTTTCTTTAATATATGGCTTCGAGACGTTAACTAAAAACCTAATATGCAATTACAGCGGTTATAGCCGCAGTACCGCAAGGGCTGGCTACATCATGCCGCCCATGCCACCCATTCCGCCGCCGGCTGGCATTGGAGGTTCTGGTTCTTTGATGTCTGTTACAACGGCTTCTGTGGTTAGAAGGGTTGACGCAACACTGGTTGCGTTTTGGATGGTTGTGCGGGTTACTTTTGTTGGGTCAATGATACCTGCTTGAACCATGTTTACAAAAGTTTCGCTGAGTACATCAAAGCCTACGCCTTTTTCTTTGCCTTTTAGTGCGTCTACGATAACCGCACCTTCAAGACCTGCATTGGACACGATTTGGCGAAGGGGTGCTTCAAGGGATTTTAAAATAATTTGCGCACCTGTTTTTTCGTCGCCTATCAATTTATCCATGACTTCTTTAACGGCTGAGAAAGAGTGAATAAATGCACTTCCGCCGCCGCAGATGATGCCTTCTTCAACGGCTGCACGTGTCGCCGCTAAAGCATCTTCCATACGAAGTTTTTTCTCTTTAAGTTCTGTTTCAGTGGGTGCGCCTACTTTAATAACAGCGACACCACCAGCAAGTTTTGCCAAACGCTCTTGTAGTTTTTCTTTGTCAAAGTCAGATGTTGTTTCTTCGATTTGACCTTTAATTTGAGATACACGGGCATCAATGTCAGCTTTTGTGCCTTCGCCGTCAATGATAATTGTGTTTTCTTTATCAATTTTAATGCTTTTTGCTTTGCCCAAATCTTCTAAAGTGGTGTCTTTTAATTCAAGCCCAATTTCAGAGGAAATGACTTTACCCCCTGTAAGAATAGCAATATCTTCAAGCATGGCTTTGCGGCGGTCGCCAAAGCCCGGTGCTTTTACAGCGGCGCAATTGAATGTGCCGCGCAGTTTGTTGAGAACCAAAGTAGAAAGGGCTTCGCCTTCAATGTCTTCGGCAATGATAAGAAGTTTCGCGCCTGTTTGCACAATTTGTTCAAGAAGGGGCAGAATTTCTTGTACGGTAGAGATTTTTTTATCGGTAATAAGAATATAAGGGTTGTCCAAGTTTACAACCATTTTTTCCATATCTGTACACATATAAGCAGAAAGATATCCGCGGTCAAATTGCATACCTTCTACCAGTTCAAGTTCGGTGTGCATGGTTTTAGATTCTTCAACGGTGATTACGCCATCGCTTGATACTTTGTCCATTGCTTCGGCAATCATGTCACCAACTTCTTGGCTTCCTGCGGAAATGGCGGCTACTTTTGCAATGTGATTTTTGCCGTCAATTTTTTGGCTCATGCCTTTAATGGCTTCAACAGCGGCATTGGTGGCTTGTTGCATACCATTGCGCAAAATGATTGGATTTGCACCGGCGGCAATATTTTTAAGTCCTTCACGAACCATAGATTGTGCTAATACAATAGCAGTGGTTGTTCCGTCACCAGCTACGTCATTTGTTTTTGTTGCCACTTCTTTTACAAGTTGCGCACCCATGTTTTCAAATGGGCATTCTAATTCAATTTCTTTGGCAATGGTTACACCATCGTTTGTGATAAGGGGTGTGCCGTATTTTTTGTCAAGCACTACATTGCGGCCTTTGGGGCCAAGGGTTATGTTTACAGTGTCTGCTAGTTTATTTACACCAGCTTCAAGAACAGTACGCGCATCAATAGCGTATTTAATTTGTTTTGCCATGGGTATCTACCTCCAGAATTATTCTACAATTGCCAAAATATCGCTTTGTTTCACGATAATAAATTCGTTTTCTTCAAGTTTAACTTCTGTGCCAGCATATTTTGAATAAATAACTTTGTCGCCAGCTTTTACTTCCATTTTAATTTCTTTGCCGTCAATCACACCGCCTGGGCCGACTGAAACAACTTCTGCGTGTTGGGGCTTTTCTTTGGCTGTACCGGGAAGAATAATGCCGGATTTTGTGGTTTCTTCAGCTTCGAGTTGTTTAATGACAACGCGGTCGCCTAGTGGTTTTAACTTCATTAAAAGTCCTCCTTAGGAAATAAGTTTACTATGTTTTATTAGCACTCTCGTCAATTGAGTGCTAATACAGTTTAATCTTGGACGCAGTCTTATGCAATGGCTGAAATCATATAAATATCCATATATTTCACCATATTTAACTAATTTCATTGGAAATTTATTCGTTTTTTGCGTTTAGCTTTAATTTGGTAAATATTATGCGTGTTTTCAGTGTAATGATATGAAAAAGTTTGCATTAGGGCTTGATTTATGACAAAATCTAAGCATATGGTCATCATGGGTTTAATATGTTATATAGAATGGAAATACTGGATATTGAAACTGAAATGGAGTTGAAGTGCTTGAAGTTAAGTGAACTACTTAAAAATATCCCCCACGAAATGATACAAGGGGATGACTGCGAAATTTTGACGGCTGAAATTGATTCCCGCAAAGTCAAGTCTAAGACATTATTTATATGTCAACAAGGGCTGACTGTAGATGGGCATGACTATATTCAAGGGGCTGTTCAAAAAGGTGCTTCGGCAATTTTAATAGAAAACAAATCCGTCCCATTACCAGCTGATGTGGCTGTTGTATATGTAGAAAATACCCGTAAAGCAACTGCGTATTTGGCGGCTAATTTACATGGTAATCCTGCCAAAAAGCTTCGCTTAATCGGCGCAACAGGAACCAACGGTAAAACCAGCGTCACTTGTTTTATTGAAGAAATTTTGCGTCAATGCGGACGCAAAACAGGACTGATTGGCACAAATGGCGCACGTATTGGGGAAAAGCCGCTGGATATTTCCTTTTTAACCTCAACTACCCCCGACCAGTTAGAACTTCATGCTATTTTTGCCCAAATGCTTTCTGAAGGTGTACAAGATGTGGTTATGGAAGTATCTTCTCATGCATTGGCACTTTACAAAATGGAAGGGCTTACTTTTGATGTAAGCGTTTTTACAAACTTGACCCAAGACCATCTTGATTTTCATGGCACAATGGAAAACTATCGTCTAGCCAAAGCCGCACTTTTTACACAAAGTCAATTTGCCGTGGTCAATGCAGATGATGAATCTACCTCCACCATGCTTGCACACCATGGAGATGACCCATTTACCACTTATGGCATAGATAACCCAGCAAACCTACAGGCAATACATATCAAATATGAGCCAATGGGCATTATCTTTGACCTTGCCGAAAAACAATACACCTTACCGATAAAAGGAAAGTTTAATATCTATAACACTTTAGCCGCCATTGGCACTGCCCAAGCATTAGGGCTTGATGAAAATGCCATTTGCAAAGCGGTGTCTCAACTCACAGGCGTACCTGGAAGGATTCAGTCTGTGCCAAATAACCGTGGATTGAATGTTTTTGTAGATTATGCCCATTCTCCTGACGGGCTGGTGAATATTATTTCCTCTGTCCGTGAATTTACAACAGGGCGCGTCATTACGTTATTTGGCTGTGGAGGCGACCGTGATACATTAAAACGCCCAATCATGGGGCGTATTGCTGGGGAAATGTCAGACTTTTGCATACTTACATCAGATAACCCCCGCACAGAAAACCCTATGGAAATCCTTAAACAAGTAGAAGAAGGCATAAGAGAAGTTTCTACCCATTATATATCCATAGAAAACCGCCGTGATGCCATTTTCAGCGGAATAAAAATGTTAAGCCATGGAGATTCACTTATTATCGCAGGCAAAGGGCATGAGGACTATCAAATCATCGGCACAAAAACTTTTCATTTCAGCGATTACGAAGTAGCATTGGAGGCTTTATCGTGAATCTTAGTATAAAGGAAATTGTAAAGGCAGTGGGCGGTAGGTTATTAGGCGAGTCTGAAGCAATGATTACCAGTATATCCACCGACACACGAAAATTTGCGCCCAATGCATTATTTGTGCCTATTGCAGGAGAAGTATTTGACGGGCATGACTTTATTCAACAGGCAAAAGACAATGGTGCGGTTTGCGCTTTGACAGAAAAGAAAAACGCTGTAGATGAGGGGATTCCGCTCATTTATGTACAGTCAACCCGCCGTGCCTTAATGGACTTGGCAGGATACTACCGCCAAAAGCATGACATCACTGTTGTTGCAGTCACAGGCAGTGCCGGCAAAACCACAACAAAAGACATGATGTATCATATCTTAGCACGTAAGTATAAAACAAAAAAAACCATGGGTAATTTTAATAATGATATCGGTCTGCCTCTATCTATATTTCAACTGGAATCAGATGATGAGGTATTAGTGCTTGAAATGGGTATGAACCATGCCAATGAAATTCATGAACTCAGTCTCATAGGTGCGCCAGACATTGCTGTAATTACCCATATAGGCGATGCCCATATAGAAAATTTTGAAAACCGTGAGGGCATTCTTCACGCAAAATTAGAAATCGTTGACGGATTAAAGCCCAATGGCAAAGTTGTACTCAATGGTGATGATATTCTGCTTACAGGGGAAATTGCCAAGGATAAAGTAAAACATTTTGATGCGCTTTATCCCCATTCAGAAAACATCATACAAGCTGAACCTATGGGTCTACAAGGAAGCCGTTGTCATTTTAGATGGCGGGATAAAGATTTATTTGTTGATGTGCATATGCCTGGCACACATATGGTGATGAACGCTTTACTTGCCGCCGTTGTAGGCTTGGAAATGGGCGTTTCTCCAGAAGAAATTACAAAGGGCTTTGAAGATTTTGAGCCGCCGAAAGGACGGCTAACTGTTGCACACACACACCATATGACCATTATCAGTGATGTGTACAATTCCAATCCCGCCGCTGTGCGTGAAGGCATTAAAGTGTTGCAAAAGGAAAAAAATGAGCATAATCGTACAGTCGCCATTCTTGGAGATATTGGGGAGCTTGGTCATGTTGCAGTCCCACGGCACTATGAATTAGGAGTGTTTGCGGCAGAAAGCGGCATTGACTTATTGATTGCCATTGGTGAATTGTCATGTAATATGTATGAAGGGTTTATAAAATCCACAGCCAAAGACAAAGCCGTCTACTTTGAAACCGTATCAGAATTTTTGACCCATTGGAAGGATTTATTAAAACCCAATGATGTGGTGCTTATCAAAGCTTCCCGAAGCATGACGTTTGAAAATATTACGAATGCACTTACGAAATAGGAGTGAACTTTTATGAACACAGCCATATACGCAGTGCTTATTGCCTTTGTCGCCAATATTGCACTTACCCCAATGCTTATTCCATCATTGGTTAAGCTAAAATTCGGGCAATTTGTGCGGGATGACGGGCCTAAGTCACACATGAAAAAGGCGAAAACACCCACAATGGGTGGGATTATGATTATCATTAGTTTTTTGCTTGCATCACTCATTTTCATGCGCGGCAATCCAGAAGCAATGGCAATTATTATCACCACTGTGGCATTTGGGTTTGTGGGCTTTTTAGATGATTTTATCAAAATCACAAAGAAGCGCAGCATGGGGCTTCGTGCATGGCAAAAGCTTACATGCCAGCTGGCTATTTCTATTGGATTTGTCTTGTTTTGGCGTACTTTACCTGCATACTCTACAGAATTGCTTATCCCATTCTTTCCTGAACTCACCTTTAATCTAGGCTTTTTGTATCCTGTGTTTGTGATTTTTATTTTTTTAGGCACAACAAATGGTGCAAACCTTACAGATGGACTTGACGGACTTGCAGCAGGTGTAACCGCACTGATTGCTTGCTTTTTTATGTTTGCCGCATGGATTATGGACTCGGCAACCCTTCCTGTGGCAGGGGCAGCCGTGGGCGCACTTTTAGGCTTTTTGTTGTTTAACTCCCACCCTGCGAAGGTATTTATGGGGGATACAGGTTCGCTGGCGTTAGGGGGATTTGTGGCATCTATTGCATTGATTTTGCAAATGCCCTTATTCCTTGTTATTGTGGCAATTATTTATGTTATTGAATCCCTTTCCGTAATTATTCAAGTGGTATATTTCAAAATGACACGTCAAAGATTTTTCAAAATGGCACCTATTCACCATGCTTTTGAGCTTTCTGGTTGGGCAGAAACTAAAGTTGTGGCGTTTTTCTATATTGTTACAACCATGGCGGCTTTACTTGGATATTTAGCCATACGGGGGTTTTAAAGTGAATTATTTTTCTGGTAAGAAAATTTTAGTATGCGGCATGGCAAAAAGCGGTCAATCGGCGGCTTTATTATTGTGTCAATTGGGTGCGGAAGTTACCGCGTCAGATACAAATGTAGATATTTCATGGGATTACGACCCAGCAGTGTATAAAATCCAATGCCGTTTAGGCGAAGACCCGATTCGTTTTATAGAAGCATTTGACCTTATTATCATAAGCCCCGGCATAAGTGTATATGCACCCTTTGTAAAAAAAGCCAATGAACTAAATATTCCTGTATGGGGGGAGGCAGAGCTTGCATACCGTTTATGCCCCTGCCCCATGATTGCCATTACAGGAACTAACGGAAAAACCACTGTCACAACACTGGTTGGTGAAATTTTATTGCGTCATAATGCAGGCACGGTGGTTGCGGGCAACATTGGCATACCCCTGACCAGCCTTGTTTCAATACTTTCTAAGGAAAATATGGTGGTTGCTGAAATATCAAGTTTTCAACTTGAAACCATTTCTGCCTTTCGTCCAAGTATCAGTGCAGTTTTAAATATGACACCAGACCATTTAGACCGTCACGGCACAATGGAAAATTATATCGCCGCAAAGGCAAGAATTTTTGAAAATCAAAGACAAGATGACATGACTGTGTTAAACTATGACAATATCATTACACGGGCAATGCAACCTATTGGACGTAGAATATATTTCAGTATGAATGAACAGCCAGAGGGCGGCGTATATTTAAAGGACGGACAAATTTTTTCTCATGAACAGGGCGTAAACATTTTGCCCATATCTGAAACCCGTGTCATGCCTGAAAATGCCCTTGCGGCAACTGCACTGGCATTATGCGCAGGAGTTGCACCAGAGATAATTGCCGATGTTTTAAGCAATTTTAAAGGTGTGGAACACCGCTTAGAACTGATTGCAACCATCCATGGGGTGGATTACTACAACGACTCAAAAGCCACCAATGTAGATGCGGCAATAAAGGCATTAACATCTTTTGACCATCCTGTTGTTCTTATTGCAGGAGGCTATGATAAAAATACAGACTTTACCCCATGGGTGGAGCTTTTTAAAGAAAAGGTTTCTCATTTAATTTTAATGGGAGACACAGCAACCCAAATTGCAAAAACTTGTGAAGCCGTTGGGTTTTCCAATTATGAAAGCGTCGAGGATTTACAAGATGCAGTAAAGCGTGCAAAGGCACTAGCCACTGCCACAGTGCTTCTTTCCCCAGCCTGTGCGGCTTGGGGTATGTTTAAAAATTTTGAAGTGCGGGGTAACTTATTTAAAAAGTATGTGCAAGGAGGTTAATCATTGGAAAGATATAGAGACGAAGTATATGATAATGAACCGCGTCAACGTACAGCAAAAGCCCGTAGCCGAGACAATAAACGGTCGGCTGTTGCCGCAGTCAGGCAAAATATTCACATTGGTTCTGTAGATATTACACTTTACTTAGTGGTGACTATTTTAGTACTTATTGGTGTTGTTATGGTTTTTTCGGCATCCTACATAATGGCTGCAAACCGCACTGTTTTTGATAATGATATGTTTTTCTTCTTACGCCGCAATGGTATTTTTGCTATTGTAGGTTTTATCATTATGAACCTTTTAGCCAGTGTAAGTTATGAGTATATTCGCCCTTTTGTATTCTTGATTTACATGATTGCTGTTGGAATGCTTATAGCCGTTATGATTATAGGTGTTGCCAGTGGTGGTGCGGTGCGGTGGCTTCCCTTTCCAATCATTGACCGTTTCCAGCCTTCCGAAGTGTCTAAGGCGGCTTTGATTTTCATACTTGCCTATCTTATCGAGCAATATCCAAATGCCTTGCGCACGTGGAAGGGCTTATTTACTTATGCGGGCATTGTTACCGTTACTGTTGCCCTTGTATTGTATGGTGGGTTTAGTACTGCGCTGATTATAGCCGCAGTGGGTTTTGGTATGATTTTTATTGCAAGCCCTCACTTTTGGCGGTTTATTATTGCTGGCGGGGGCATTGTTGTTGCCGTTGTTAGTTTTCTTTGGATTGATGCGACATGGATGGGCGGCTTCCGTGGACGACGCTTTACCATTTGGCAGGACCCATTTTCTGACCCCACAGGCATGGGGTTTCAAATCATACAATCCCTTTATGCCGTTGCAAGCGGCGGTTGGTTTGGAGTAGGCATTGGGCAAAGCCGTCAATCTTCTTTTATTCCAGAACCTCACAATGATATTATTTTTGCCATCATTGTTGAAGAACTTGGTTTTATTGGCGCAGGTTTGATTCTTGTCCTTTTTGGAATATTTATTTGGCGGGGTATTTTAATTGCCCTTCGGGCACGTGATACGTTTAGCTCAATGATTGCCATTGGTATTGTTTTTGCTATTGGATTTCAGACGATTATCAATGTTGCCGTTGTGACGAACAGCATTCCAAATACGGGTGTTACTTTGCCCTTTATTAGCTATGGCGGTACTTCACTGATTGTAAGTATGGCTTTGGCGGGGATTTTATTAAATATATCCCGTTATAGTAAGGACAGTACTGCTGTAAGTGAATCTGCGTCTCGTCATGGGCGTACAAAACCAAAGCGGAAACGAAACCGTCAACAAGAACTGACGGACAGCGACTAAATACAAGGAGGACATCCAATGCGTTATACAAAATTTAAGGATATTTCCCTATCCCTTCTGGGCATGGGTGCAATGCGCTTACCTCAAGAGGGTGAAGGCTGGGGTTTGCCTATTATCCACGACCAAGCCGAAGCATTGATTGACTACTGCATGGCACAGGGTATCAATTATTATGACACTGCGTATATTTACCATAATGGTGAATCTGAAGTGTTTTTGGGCAAAACCTTATCAAAATATCCACGGGATAGCTACTATGTGGCAGACAAATATAATCTGCCTGCCAATGCAGATTACAAAGCCCAATTTGAAGAACAATTAGAACGCTTGCAAATGGACTATATTGACTTTTATCTGTTGCACGGCATATCTGATGATAAAGTAGACGAATTTCTGACCAATGGCTGTATCGAGTATTTTATTGAGCAAAAAAACAAAGGCAAAATCAAGTATCTTGGTTTCTCTCTTCATGCAACGCCGCCTGTTTTGCCAAAGATAACCGCCCGATACGACTTTGATTTTGCTATGATTCAGCTCAATTACTTAGATTGGCACTATGGGCCAGCAAAGGAACTTTATAATCATTTAAGAGAAAAGAACATTGCCATCATGGTTATGGAACCTGTCCATGGGGGGTTACTTGCCAAGCTGAATAATGACGAATGTGAAACCATGCTGAAAAATGCTGAACCTAATAGAACCATTGCCTCTTGGGCAATACGTTTTGTAGCAGACTTGCCTGATATTACTGTTATTTTAAGCGGCATGTCTACTATAGAACAAGCCAAAGATAATATCACGATCATCAATGAGAACACGCCCCTGTCTGAAAGTGATAAGGCACTTATCTTTGATGTGAGTACAAAGCTTACAAAGTCTATTGCAGTCACTTGTACATCTTGTAAATACTGTGTCAATGACTGTCCCCAACAATTAGATATTCCAACATTGCTAGGTGTTTATAACGAATATAAAACCAGCGGTGTTTGGCGTTTGGGGCGTTTAAAAGGGTTGCCTGAAGACAAACAACCCAAAGGTTGTACCCATTGCGGCATATGTAAACCGCTTTGCCCGCAAAACATAGATATTCCTGAATGTATGCAGGATATGGAAAAAGCCATGGAATAGAACTATTTTTTTGCATATTGGATTCTTATTTTGACGGATTTCATTATCCGTCAACTACATATAAAAACTTCATTTTCAAGTCATCCATGTAGCAATGAATGTAAAATCATTGGGCTGATATTTTATTGGTGATAATCACTATGATATCCCATTAACAAGAATAGAAATTATGTTATTTGCAATTAAAATATTGACAATAAAACAGTATGATGTCAAAATAAATAAACTTAATGCCCTATTGATGGTCTTTATTTATGAAGGGAGATATGTGTATCATGAAAAACTTGTTTTTGGTTTCGGCATTGTTTATGTTTGTTTTTGCTTTTGCAGCTTGCGGCCGTAATGAGGATGCGCCCCCGCAACAATCGAGTGAAAACTTAATACTTTCGCCTGACAACCCTGTGGAAATTAGCATGTTAATTGTCACCAACCAAGTAGAACCTGCACCAAATAACAGAATGGCTGCTTTGATGGCGGAGCGTTTGGGCGTTACCATCAATTACGAAATTGTAACCCCTGAAATGCAGGCAGAAAGACTCAGTGTTTTGATTGCCGGCGGTGGAGTCGGACTGCCCGATATACTCGCCACCACTGAAATCGAGCCGCGTTTAACCGAGGCTGGAGCAAAACTGCGCTTAGATGACTTTTTAGACAGCGGAAGATGGCCAAATATTTATGAGCATATCGCACCCTACAGACGCAGATTGTCTTGGACAGGGGGAGACGCATCCCCAGGGTTTTACACCATTCCAAATTATAATCGCTTCTATGGCGACCCGCCAATTTTAGGGGGCACTCACTTTGGTTCAGGATTCTTTATTCAAAAGCGTGTGCTTGAATGGCATGACTTCCCCGATTTAACAGACATGACCCTTGAAAGGTATTTCCAGCTTATTGAGGAATTTTTAATTGCCAATCCATACACGCCTGAAGGATTACCGCATATCGGTTTTACCTTCCCTGCATTTCCTGGACGTGAATGGGGCATGACAAACCCACCTATGTTCCTTGCAGGGCATCCCAACAACGGCGGTGTGCTTGTACATGACGGTATTGCAACCATTTATGCAGACACAGAATATAGCCGCAGATATTTTCAATTTTTAAATGAAATGTTTAACCGAAATTCTGAATTTCCAGGACATGTGGTTTTGGTTGACCCTGAAGCCGCCACCCAATCCCAAGATATGTACTTTGCAAACATTGCAAGCGGACGGGTGTTGGGTATGCACGACCAGCGTTGGGGTTTTAGTACCCCTCATGATTCATTGATTGCAGCAGGGCAGTTTGACCGTACTTTTGTAGCCACCATGCCCACCTTTGATGGACGCGCACCTTGGTATGCAGACAGAGATGTATTAAACATTCACCAAGGCTTTGCCATTTCATCAACAGTATCACAAGAACGTGCAGAGTTATTACTCACCTTCATTGATACCATCTTGTCTGAAGAATGGCAAATACTGCTTTCATGGGGAGAAGAAGGTATTGATTACCATGTTGGCGCAGACGGAATTTTCTATCGTACACCCCAGCAAAGACTAGACTATGATAATACAACTTGGCAACAAAACAATCGTCTTATGGCATTCTTTGACACAATGCCAAAGCGTCAAGGTACACTTTCTTGCGGCAATGCATTTGCACCAGGTGACCAACCTTTAGAGTTTATGGAATCCTTGAGTGATTATCACAGATGGTTCTTGGAACAATACAACAAATATACTTGGCGTGACTTTGTCAATGACCCGCCGCCAAACCCTGTATATTATCCTGCTTGGCAAATTTCAGTCGGTGCAGGTACACCAGCAAATATCGCGTCTAGTGAACTAGAAGCGGCGGCATTGATTCACCTTCCCCAGATAATCATGGCTGGGCCTCATGATTTTGACGCACTGTGGGCGGCATATGTAGAACACATTGGAAGAATAGATGTAGCCGCATTCGAGAATGCAATGACCGCAGGTATTCAGGAGCGCATTGCTTTGTGGGGTCAATAAACCAAAACCATCAATCAGGCATCTCATGAAAAAGATGCCTGATTTTTACCTTTTCATATTGGGGGTATTTTATGACTGCAATCAAAAGCAGGTTTTCCCGAAAATCCCGAAAACCCAGTTTTGGCAGGATAGTATGGATGCAACGCACATTGTTGCTTATGAGCATTCCGTTTTTGCTGTACAGGCTTCTGTTTTCATATGTACCCTTGATTGGGTGGGCTATTGCTTTTCAAGATTTTCGGCCGCGCATAGGTGTTACACCTTTGCAATCCTTGAGAACCAATGAATTTATCGGGCTTGATAACTTTCGCGTATTGTTAGATACGGACACTGTTTTAGGTGCAAGATTTGTTCAGTCTATCATAAACACATTTGGGCAAGCCTTATTAACCCAAATAGTCGGTTTTATTTGTGCCATTGTTCTATCGCTTATGTTGAATGAGGTGCGTCAAAACGGTATTAAAAAAGTTATACAAAATATTTTATACCTGCCCCATTTCCTTAGTTGGGTTATTGTGGCAAGTTTGGCTTCGGTTGCGTTGGCACTGCCTGCGTCTGGAGGGATAATCAACGAGTTTTTATTATGGACGCGCATTATCAGCGAGCCAATACACTTTCTTGCGAACCCAAGTTATTTCTGGGGCATTGTTGCAGGCACACATCTTTGGCGGAATCTTGGCTGGAACACCATTATTTACTTGGCGGCCATGACCGCTGTTGACCCTAGCCTTTATGAAGCCGCTTCTATTGACGGTGCAAGCCGTTATCGTAAAATGTGGCATATTACCTTGTCGTCTATCAAGCCTACTATTGTCATTTTAATGATTATGAATGTTGGCTGGCTGTTGACTTCGGGCTTTGAAATCCAATGGTTTCTTGGGCATGGGGTGAATATTCCCCGTTCAGAAAACATTGATATATTTATATTTCGCTATGGCATTCAAATGGGCAATTTTGGTTTAGCAACGGCCTCGGGCATTCTTCGGACGGGTATTAGTATCACATTGCTTTCGATTGTTAATTTTATCGCCGGCCGCTTAGGCAGTGAAAAGTTATTTTAAGGGAGGCTGGTTATGATAAAATCATTAGAAGGAAAACAAAAAACCCGCAAAAAGCCTTTACGGTTAGAGCCTATCATTTTTCATACGATAAACTATATTTTGCTTGCTGTGCTGTGTATTGTCATGCTTTATCCCATGCTTAACCAACTTGCCATTTCCTTTAATGATGGATTAGACGCAGTAAGGGGTGGTATTCGTATTTTCCCCCGTGTGCCTACTTTAGAAAACTACCGTGTGGTTTTTGCCACCCACACCATGTTTAATGCTTTCCTCATGTCGGTCTACAGAACCATTGTTACAGTAGTACTAAATATTGTGATTACGTCTATGTTGGCATATGTTCTTAGCCGTCCCGAATTTGTTTTTAGGAAATTCATTACCATTGTATTTGTGCTGACCATGTACTTTGACCCAGGGCTTATTCCCAACTTTATACTGATTCAAAGTTTAGGGCTTATGAATTCATTTCATGTATATTGGATTCCTAACTTGATTGCCGCTTTTAATTTGATTATTATTCGCACCTATATTCGGGGCATTCCTGAATCTTTTATTGAGTCGGCACGATTAGACGGTGCAGGTGATTTTCGTATTTATTGGCAAGTTATCATGCCCCTTTGTAAGCCGACCTTGGCAACCATTGCTTTGTTTGTGGCAGTTGGTTCTTGGAACGCTTGGTTTGATAACTTCTTGTTTAATGCGGCGCGTCAAGACCTTTCCGTTTTGCAATTTGAGCTGATGCGTCTCCTTGCCGCCGCTACAGGAGTGGGGGCAGCAGGACAGGGGCAAGCAGGGCAAGCGGCGGCGGCAGGTTTAGGGGTAGCCCAAGTTTCACCTTTGACCATACGCGCCGCAGTGACGATTGTAGCGGCTGTGCCTATTTTATGCGTTTATCCCTTCTTACAGCGATATTTTGTACATGGCGTTCAATTAGGCGGTGTGAAAGGATAGCGGGATATAAAACCACACAAAAAAAGAAGCAGACATCTTCTGTGATGTACTGCTTCTTTTTTTGGTTGTTACAATGGTTTTTTTATTATTAAGATGTCTTCCAAGAGATAGAAGGCAATCTTGTCTTGCTCTTTCCAGTTTTGATGATTCCGTAGTTCAAAATCTAACGCTATCCTGCCCAACTCGTCAATTTCACTAATGAAATAATCAGAGCTTGGTTCGCCTTCCAAGGGTTTCAGGATGATAATGGGTTCTAATGGCATGAGAACAATCTGCATACCTTGTTCAAAATTCAATTTTGTCCTTAGACTTTGAGGCACGACTAACCTTCCTAAATCGTCAATGCCTCGGGTACCGTAGTTTTCCATGAGTCTTTCCACCTTTATGTTATAAGCTGGAAATAAAATAACCTCACAAAGACGGCACCATCACACACATGTACATGCTTGAAATATATAAACTCAAGCGTGGCCTTCCCATGGCACACACAGCAAATTTATTGGACGAATAAAATACACGATGTCTACACCTAAAGGGGGAATGCTTGTAAAAAGCGGGGGAAATGGTGTATAATCGGTTTGCCGCGGTGGCAGGAGTTAACCTGTTCATAATGTGTGATGGCTGACTGCCCATCCTCGTGTGAGTTGATGATGGTTCGAGCATCATCGCCCCGCGGCTTTTTTACTTTCCGCACACATAGTATATAGTAAACCTTCCGCTTTGGGAAGTGTTTTTTTATTTTTCCTCGACTAATCCATATTTGATTTTGATTCTGTCGAGTTTTTCCAACATTGGGCGGGATATGATGAGTAGAAAAAAGACTGTCGCCACAGCGTGAATGATATCAAATGGAAAACCCATGATGTATGACATCAAAAACATTTCTATTGTAGGGTTGGGTTGCCACATGAGTACACTGGCAGGGTTCATGATACCGCCATAGATTATCAAAGTGGCTAAACCACCAAAAATGGCAAGAGGAATAGGGCTGGATTGCAGTAATTTTTTGTGAAATAATATCCCTGCAAGGAAGCCTATCATACCAAAGGCAAACATTTGCCAAGGTGTCCACGGGCCTTGACCAAAAAACATATTACTTACAAACGCAGTCACCGCACCCACTAAAAATCCTGATTCCCCGCCAAAGGCCACCCCTGCAATGATGACAATAGCAATCACAGGCTTAAATTGGGGCAACATAAAAAATGCAGACCTGCCTGCAACAGCCAATGCACAAAGTACTGCAATGACTACAATTTCACGGGCTTGGGGCTTTCGGCTTTCAAAAATCATCATAAAGGGAATCATGGTTTGCAAGATAATGAGCATGGAAATAAAGTAAAATCTACGGTCGTCAAAAAAATATATGCCTGCATAAATGGTGATGGGGATAGACAGCAAAATTAAAGCGGCTGCCAGCATGGTACGTTTTGGCAACGGAGGTTTGGGTGGATTGCTGGGGGGGATATATTGGGTTTCATTGTTTACATATGGTTTTGCAGGAGTATCATCAGGGGGATTAGATTTCGTGGTTGTTGTCAGTTTCCCTCCCAGGGCAGTGATGATATCTTGGGGGGTTACGGCTTCGGGCAAGACTTGACGCGCCATACGATTAGCCCCTGTGGTATAAAAGCTATTTCCGCTAAAAAATGCCTTGGGGGTGTTTTCAGCCACAATATCACCGTCAAAAAATAATGCACAACGGGTTGCATATTCTGCACAAAATTCTATGTCATGGCTTACCATAATAATTGCCGTGCCGTCTTGTGCCAACTTTTGCAGGATACCTGCAAATATTGCCTTGTATTCTGCGTCCAACCCTTTGGTTGGCTCGTCCAGCAACAGGATTTTGGGCTGGAGCAATAATACTTTTGCCAGTGCCGCCCGTTGTTGCTCTCCCCCTGACAGGTCATACGGGTGACTGTCCAGTAAGTTTTCTAAGCGGCATAACTTTATCATTTGGGTAAATGCTGCTTCTTTTTTTGCAGGCAATACTTCCTGCAAGTCTTCCCGCAAAGTTTTTGCTACAAATAATGTTTGGGGGTTTTGGGGCAAAGCATAAACAGGCTCATGGGTATGTATTTTTCCACGGTATGGTGAATAAAGCCCTAATATGAGGGACAGGGTTGTGGTTTTGCCTGTGCCGTTTCCGCCTAAAATGGCTGTAATTTCACCATAGTTGGCTTGAAAGTTTAGCCCTTTCACCACATCAGGGAGGTTCTTTTCATATTTGAACCATAGGTCTTTTACCGTCACAGCCCTTTTGCCTGTAGTCATTGGAGGGGGTGCGGTGGATGTTTGAATGATTTTTTGGGTGTTAAGCCAGTCTGCGCCCTCTCGTACCGTGATTGGGCATTGGTCTTTTCCATCACAAGCCGCCCATACACGCATGGGGGTTGGCATGGCTAGAAACATGCTGTGGGCTTTGGTACGCAAGATTGTACCTATTTCAGCAGGTGTGCCATGGGCTATCATTTGCCCTTTTTCCATTACGATGACTCTGGTAGAAAGGGAAAGCACTTCCTCCAGCCGATGTTCTGTTAAAATAACCGTTGTGCCTAGTTCGCGGTTTATTTTGCCTATCATCCCTAGAAACTCCCCTGCGGCAATAGGGTCTAACTGGCTGGTTGGCTCGTCTAAAATAAGCACAGAGGGTTGCAATGCCATAATAGACGCAAGGGCTAAAATTTGCTTTTGTCCACCAGACAATTCTGTTACAGATTTGTGAAACCAAGATTGTATGCCAAAAAAACTGGCTGTTTCTGCAACACGCAAGCGGATTTCTGGGGTTTTCATGCCTAGGCTTTCCAGCCCAAAAGCAAGCTCATGCCAGACCTTGTCCGTCACTATTTGATTTTCCGGGGATTGAAATACGAAACCAATTTTTGCAGCCCCATCCCTTGGGGATAATTCCTCCAGAGGGGTATTTTCAAAAAATATTCTGCCTGTTTTCACCCCATGGGGTGTAGCCGATGGCTTGATATGCCTCAGTAAAGTTGTTTTTCCACAGCCTGACGACCCGCAAACCGTTATAAACTCCCCGCTTTTTATGGTCAAATTGACATTCAGCAAGGCAGGGTGTGGGCGGGTTGGATATGAAAATGTTAGGTTCTCGATTTTATACGTTTCCATATTAAATCCTCTTTTACATTGACGATTAAGGGAAATGCGCAAAGCATAAAATGGACAATAAATAACACAACCATTAGCCCTTCATGGGTGTAAAAATGCCTAATGGTGGGAAAATATCTAAAGCGGTACACCTCAAAAACCCCACCTGTGATGATTGCAATAAGGCAAATTAAAATATAAATCAGCCCATATATATCACGGCTGGTGAAGCGGAAAATGGAAAATGCTGTGCGCTTGGGTAAACCATACCCCCGCCCTTTCATACTGTCTGCTGTCTCAATGGCGTTTTCCAGTGACCATGTAACCATGATGGATAAAATGCGCATACCATGCCGCGCCCGCTGAAAGACATTTCCCCTGGAAACATCCCGCCCAATGCATTTTTGTGCATTTGCCACAATTTTAATTTGGGCGCGAAACCGAGGAACAGCCCGCAACGACATGGAAAGTATCAACGAAAGGGCGGGAACTACCCGCCCAAGCAAATAAATCAATTTATCACTGGTCATGACTGCATTAAAGCATGAAAACCACACAATAACGGTGACAATCACCACTGCTGCCGCAATACCAAACATGGTTGACTCAAGAGTAAGTGGGTTTCCATTGGGCAAATGGGCTAAAATCGTACTGCCTTGGTGGTTAAAAAGCGGGTTCATGCCTGCGGCAACAATCATCATTGGCAACATAAAAATACCCATCCGTAAGGCTTTTTTTCCATATAAATACAAGGCATAGACCATTGCACACAGCATAGAAATGCCTAAATTCACAGGATGCATGAAAAACATAGCCAGTCCAATAACTGCCGCAAAATAAAGTATATTCACCAGAGGATGAAAGCTTGAAAATACGTCACATTCCATGGTTTATTCTACCTGTTCTGCGCCTATATCACGTCCAAGGTCTACGGTATAAAGCCACTCTACAATATCCCCTTCGCTTAAAAGATATTGAGACGACCCAAAATTGGGAAACCAGCCATTCACCCGATATTTCCAGCCAGAAAGAGGGCCTACATCATATTCATACAAATTATTGATGGCTTCTATATACGCTGTATTAAAAGCAGGCGTAAACCGTGCCGCCATGTGTATACCTTCCTGTCTCGTTTCCCGCTGTAATATATCAAATACACTTTCCCCTTCCCAAGCCAATACTTGCCTTGGGTGCAAAATCCAGCCGTCTTCTGGTACAAGTTCGTGTTTGTCTCTGTGCAATAAATGCATATTATCCAAAATCGTATGGGCGCGCACAGATAAAGTCACGTAAAATGAACCATCATCTACAACAACATAGGCTGGCTCAACCTCAACAGGGATGATTATTTCGGGCGTTTCTTCAAAAGTTTCTTCATCTTCAATTATTTCAAGGCTGGCTATATATTCGTATTCGTTTTGTGAGGGTTCATCCTGTAGAGTGTCATCCTGTGTTTCCGCTTCGGCAACGAGGGTTTCTACTTCTAATGGTAGAAACTCCGTAATCCCTTCGGAATGATATAAGTCGGGAATTGTGACGGGGGTTGCCATTGTTTCAAGGGGAGAGGATTCTGCCAGTTCTGGTGCTGGTGCATTTGTACTATGCACCCCACCCCAAAACCATGCAGTCACCAGCAAGGCAACAATGACAACACCGCCTACAATTTTAGGCACAATATTAGTTTTCATAAGCTTCTTCAAACATATCGCTCATGTCATATAGCCATGTCATGCCATTGACAAGTCGCCAGTATGCAACCAGTGCATAAGCCCCTTGTTCTGTTGACATAGGGTCTATCATGTCATCTGAATTTGAGCGTCTAAACCCGCCGCTTTCTTCATCAAACCATTGTAATAGCCATTGTACATAAACCAAAGCTTCTTCTGCAAAGTCTTCCCCAAGGGCAGTGAGTGCCACAATCATTTGGGCAGTGCTTTCAGGGTCAGAAAAAGTTTGCCTGCGAAGCCAGTCAAGGGCAAGGTCAACTGCCATGCGCACTTCTGCGTTATCGTCATAATACTGCGCCAATGCTTGAACAACCATGGACGTTGTGTCTATTTCCAGCCGACCGAAAGCCCATGTACCTGTTGGATTTTGAGATGCTAAAATCCAGTCTATAAAGTCCATGCTATCCCTTTCATGCGGTATTGCGTTTAGTGCAATCAGTGCGAAAGCGTCTGCGTTTATGGTCATGTTCAAGGCATGGCGTTCATCCACTGAAACAAATGTACTGTACACTGCCGTCAAATCCCGCCCGTTAAAGTCGGCCGCATTAAATCCAACAGAACCCAGTGCCAGTGCCAGCCGTTGAAAATCCGTCCAACGGCGCATTCCGCTTGGGAAAGTTCCCGCAGATGGCGGATGTTGGATGTTATGCCCTTCCCTAGTTAGCCTATCCACTTCCAAAAGCATACGTTCCACATCCGTAAGCCAACCTTGTACCCAAGCATCATCAGCAGTCACCCGCCCTGCACGTGCAAGGGCAAGTACAGCCCATTCCCCGCCGACAGAGCCGACAAGGGGATGGGGTGTCACTGAGTCATAAATCCAGTCAAGGGAACGATACATTGCCGTTTCCCAATCGGGTATAGTATCTTCTGCTTGAACAGCTACAGGAACAATGAGCATGGTCAAAATCAATAAAAACGCTGTAAATTTACCCATGAATACCTCCTAATAATTTGTCTAACCTATTATACCAGACTTTCCAGTGTTTCTTCTACCTTTGCACGGGTAATTCCATTGTCTACATGCTGAATTTCGACAAAATCAAACCCGCCAAACTGTGCAAAGTTATTTAAAAGTATGGCAAAATGTTCGCTTGTCATATAAAGGTCTGGGCCAAAAGTGCCGTCACCAAAGCCATTGACAATACCATGATGTCTTGCCCATGCAATGGCTTGATAGTGAACATGTGATGTTTGTACATCTGTAAAAGCAGCAGGGGTACTAACGATTGGCGAGCCTTCAAATGCCCAAAGGATTGCAACAATCATTGCCCGTGTCATGATTTCATATGCATACAATGTTTCTTCTAACACATCATTAGGATGTTCAACCGCTTCAATTTCGTCAGCGTCTTCACCAATATAGTCCACAAAGAATAATGAAAAATGCGTGGTTGAGAAAGTCATAAATCCCCTGTGATACAGTGAATCTTCCATGACGCTAATATTGCCGTCATCATCAAGATGGAACACTTTAAGCAAGTGATGATTAGAAAAACCTATCGGCAGTGTATAGGGTATGGTAATGGTAATAGTCCCTTCAAAATAGCGGATATATTCACCATCAATCATGATTGAAAGTGCGATAATAACATTATCACCCACAATTTCTCTTTGGACTGGGCTTAGATTATGATAGGCTACCATTTCTACAATAAGTCTTACTGTTGTATCATCATTTAATCCATATGCCAATCCTGCCAAAGTATCCACATCTAAGACGATAACCGAAATATAAGATTGAAGGGTTAATATCATTTCATTTGCTATAAGGGCATTGATTGATTCCATAATTAAATTTATCTCAATACTGACGGCTTCCTCTGTGTGGGTTACATGGATAATAATATTTTCTGCGGCTTCTGTTAAAGCTTCTGCAATGACTGAATCAATCAATGCAGGACTGACTTCCACCACAGCTATGCCATCCACAACATCCGCTTCAATTTCTACATTGACGGAAGGTACATTCGGCACAGGCATAACAACAGGAGGTACAGGGACTAAAGGTGTTGCGTCAGACCCAGTCACATCACCACCGCCAATATCATCACCAAGTTCACGGGTATATAACCACGCTACAGTATCCCCATCGCGCACGGGGATAGATATTGCACCTGCCTGTGGAAATGCACCGTTGATACTCACCATCCAACCAGACCCAGGGCCATGGTCAAATTCCGAAAGTCCTTCAATACGATATACATATCCGCCGCTACTGCCTATATTCAGTCCTGTTCTGTGAAGGAAACTATAAGCGGTTTCATTTGCATTGAGCGTAAGCGTATCATGAAAGAACGTGCGGTTTCCATGGGGGTCACGTACACTAATGGTTGCCGTACCAAGGGTTGGAGGGGTTTCACCACCCCCGCCACCGCCCCCACCGCCAGAAAGGTTTGGGGTGCTAACAGAAGGCAGGAGTTGGAGGGTTCTTGCCATACTTGCATCGTTCATACTATATAGTGTATCCATGCCATTGATAAAACGGTAGTACGCCACAAGGGCATAAGCGCCTTGTTCTGTAGACATTTGGTTAACAACACCACCGCCTGTCATGCCTTCCCAATACCATTCGGCACTTCTAAAGCCACCTGTTGCAGTGTCAAAATACCCCAGCAATCCAATGACATATGCAGACGGATTGTGTCCAGCTCCAGTGAGGGCAACAATCATTTGGGCATAATTTTCTGGGCCTGATAAAAATTGACCAGGTGTTATCCAGCTGACTGCATTATTCACTGCTGTATTCACGGCACTATGACTGCGGAAAGGGGCAAGTGCTTGAATTGCCATTGACGTATGGTCAAAATCCCCCCAATCAGCACTCCATGGTGAAGGCCAAGAACCATCGGGTAATTGCTCTGCCAAAATTGCATCAATATATTGCTGTGTATTGATACTATAATTGCCAGCGTTTATGGCAAGCAATGCAAAAATATCCCCATTCAGCGGATTGTCCCCTGGACGGTTTGCAAATGCCGCCGTTAAGTCATGTCCTGAAAAATTTGATGCGTCTATCCCCAAGGACGTTAGCGCAAGTGTAATACGCGCAAAATCTGTCAATGAAGTGCTGGATGCAAGGGGAAGCGCAGATGTTAGATTGGATATATACATGTCATACCATATATCATCATCAATACCTGCCCTAGCCAGTGATAGTACAGCCCATTCGCTAGAAATTCCAGGGTTAGGCGTATCTAACCGTAACCAACGCAATGCATCATACATCATGGTTTGCCAGCGGGGTGCAGATGCTAATGGTATCAACCCATTGATTGATGCTGTCAGCCTTATGCGAACAGGGTCAACCACTGCTTGTGTTGCGTCTAAGGGTAATGAAAGTGCTTCATTGAGTGAGGTTTGCATTTCTGCCCAACTTGTAGGCGTGTAATTTGTCCTATTCCTTTGTTGCGCTTCTGCAATGGCTTCATTCAGTGCAACCCTAAAAGGCGGCAAAATAGATACAAGCCCATCTTTTGCAGCCAGCAACACTGCCAGTGCATTGTCAACATCAATTTGTGTAGCACTTGCATTGATTACAACACTTTCAGCACTTGTTAATGCTGTCATAAACACGACCCAACTTGCTGGGGTGTATAGTGCAAATGAAAGAAGTCTCCCTTCAGTAATGGCCGCTTGTAGTGTTGAAAATCTGACTACAGTTAAATCAGGCTGCCATACCCATGTTTCACCTGCAACATCTGCATTAGGTACAGCAATAAGTCCCGCAGATGTAAATACACGATTTCCTTGAGGGTTTCCAATAGTGCCAGTCCCTACATTTGCCCAATACCCAGTATAGTATGGGTGACTGGGAATGGCAGGGAGATTAGCATTGATTTTAAACTCAAAATCAGTACCAAGTGTGATTTCACGCAAGGCAGTGGTATCTTGGAACGCATTTGCCATGGTTGGTTGCAATACGTTTGCAATAAAAACAGTGGAGGATGTGTTCCAACCTGATAAATTTACACGTTCTAAGCGGTTTGCATTTTGGAAGATAGCATTCATATTGGTTGCGCGGCGTATATCCCAACCTGATAAATCTAAACTTTGCAGACTTCTTGCGTCTGTAAACATATTGTTCATCAGAAGATTGGCAGTGATATTTCCACCCACATCCCAGCCTGACAAGTTCAATGATTCTAACGCCCATGTGTTAGCAAATGTACTTGCAAAGTTGGTGACACGGCTTACATCCCAGCTTGATAAATCTAAGCTTGTTAAGCTTCGGGCATTGCCAAATGTCATGCTCATGGTGGTTACATTACGTGTATCCCATTGGGCTATATTTAAGTCTGACAATGCCCATGTATTGGAAAACGTACTGCTTAAATTGGTGACATTGCTTACATTCCAACCAGACAAATTTAAACTAGTCAAACTTTGGGCATTTGAAAAAGTTAAAGACAATGTATTCACACTGCTTGTATCCCAATTGGCAATATCAAGACTGGTTAAGCTGTGTGCGCCAGAAAACATTGACCCTAAAGTTGTAACATTGCTTGTATTCCAATGGCTCATACCTTGAATACTTACCAAGTTTGGATTTGTCGCAAACATATTTGCCATGGTCGTTACATTGGAAGTGTTCAGATATTGTAAACCCTCTATGGTTCTAACATTTGACAAACTACTAAACAAATGTTGGACAGAGTTGGACGAACCAACGGTAAGGGGGGCTTCAACAATAACACTGGTAATATTCATGCGGTGTGCGTGCCATGGAATGCTTGCATTTGCAGCAGTAGAACCTGCAACAATGCCACCGCCAATGACTAATCTGCCATCATTATATAACCGCCACGGTGCGCCGCCAGCAACTGAAAATGTGCCGGAATGAACAACACCTACAGAAATAAATCTGACATTAAACCTTTGCATGGCAATGTTGTTGCCAAACACAGTAACCGTTGCATTATATATTCCCACAGGAAGTCCGCTGTTGGGTGTTACAGTAAATAAATCATTCCCTCCTGCGGCAATGGCTGAAAGGGTTGATACATTTATTGTAAAAGCACTGGCATGTGTGCCAGAAAGTGCAATGGTAAGCCCACTTGTAGCCCTAGAACTTGTATTAGACACAGTAACATCAAGGGGGCTATCGGATGAAAATACATACAAATCAGTCACCGACAGCGCGATTTCTGCTGGTTCAGGTAAAACACCTGTTTCCAGTGCTGAAAGGGCGGCAAAGATTTCTCCAGTGGTTGCCACAGGATTTATAATCACATCCAGTGCATGTTGGAATGCAGGCGCACTTACACCAGGTAAAAATAATGCACGAATCAAAGCATCTTTGCTTTCATGCACATAAATAGACGGCCCAAACCATGGGTCTACCGATAGCCCAAGACAAGTGCCTATGATTGAAAACATCCAACGCACAACATCTCCGTCACTTAATACCTCAACACCTGCGCCAACATTACCAATGTTATGATTGACGGCAAACATCCAGCCTGACAAAAAGTTCATACCAAAATCATTTGACCCTATAGACCCATTTGGGTTAGGGTTAGGATTCCACATGGAAGCCATTGCATTTGCATTTATGCCATCCATGATAACCTGCGGTGGATTTGCAATGTCTGGAAATAACCCATGAATCCTAGTGATACCAGCAGCCCCGCCCTCATGTGTAAGACCATGTGCCGCCAGCACTTGCATTGTGGGCACCATTGCATTTGAACCTATAGGCACACGCACTTGTGTAGGTTCTACATAAAATCCATGACCTAAAGTAAAACCTTCAATGCTGACATAAACCGTAATATATTCCGTTGCCAGTGGAGCAACAATAACTTCTACCGCAGGGGGGCTTGCTATTTCAATGTCAACATCTACATTAAAATCATTATCGTTATTTTCATACTCCACTTCATATACATCTGCAAACAAAGATGTATTCGGCAAAAGACCAAATGCCATAACGAACGCAACAAGCAATGCAAGTATCCGCGTTTTTTTATTTTTGTTTATCAAAACAAACATCCTTTCTTTCATTGACATGGGGTTTTATCTCAAACCCCGCCGCTACTTTGATTTTTTTAGATTTTTTTACTATGCTATCCAATGCCAAGCACCCCTCCTTTTCATGAAAAATCCCTGAGAATCAAAAAAACACGCTCCGTTTATGTAACGGAACGTGTCCTAATAACAAGGTTAAAATACCCTTTTAAAATAAAACACATTGCTCCGTTCGGGGAAGCCATGTAGTGCCGCAACGTATCTGACTTATCAATAGCGGCAAATTGCCGCATCGCATCACAGTGACCCGCTCGCAGGGAATCTCACCCTATTCCGCTCCAAATATTTATAAATACTAAAAATATCTTGGCAGCAGCACCATCTATTATGTTGTAACTTTAGTTTACATCACCCTACAAAAATTTGCAATATTCATTTACCTAAAATATTGCATTGGGTCAACCGGCACATTATTACGACGAATTTCAAAGTGAATATGCGGGCCTGTAGACATTCCTGTCGAGCCTACATCAGCAATATGCTGACCACGTGTTACCGCTTGCCCTGTCACTACACGATTGACAGAATTATGGGCATATAAGGTACTATACCCATTACCATGGTCGATAATAACTGTCAGACCAAATCCACTACTCCACCCTGCAAAACGTACATATCCGTCTGCGGCGGCAACAAGGCGTGTCCCTGTAGGAGCCCCTACGTCAATACCTTGATGCATTCTGTTTACACCAAGTATAGGGTGTCTACGCATACCAAAGGGGCTGGAAATGCGGCTATGGGTTGGTATTGGCCAGGCAAACTGTCCGTTAAAATTATTAAGCCGTTCTAAGTTGGCATTGTGTGCCTCACGGCTGCGCTGTGCGGCAAGTGCCGCCGCTTCGTTTTGATACCTAGCCCGATAAATACCATACTGGTCATCCAGTAAACGTCTATCATAGTCTAACACTGCAATCACTGCCGCTAACCGTTCTGCATCTTCAGACAGGGCGTAAAGCCATACTTCCCGCTCTTCAAGTGCCGCTTGCAGTTCAACTTGTGTTGCTTCTTCTAAAAATCTTAAATCATGAAGCATGTTTTCTTCCCGAAACAATGCGTCTGCATTGGCAATAATTTGCTCTTCTGCGTCTTCAATTCGTGTAATCATATCACGGTCAAACTGAGCCACTGTTTGCACGATTTCCATTCGCGCAAAAAAATCACTAATACTTGTTGCGTCAAAAAGCACTTCCAGCCAACCTGTTGGCCCTTGCATGTACATGGCCCTTAAACGCGCACGGAATACTTCATATTGCAAGTCGCGCTCTTCATGGGCTAATGCTAAAGCATGATATGTTTCTTCTCTTCTGGATTCTGTCATCACCAGTGACATTTCAATGCTTTCAAGCCGCTCTGCCGCATCCATAAAACGCTGGTCTAGCACTTGCATTTCTGCCACAAGTTCAGACATCTCATGTTCTGTTCCTGCAAGTAAGTTTTGGTTTTCGCTTAACTCACGCCTGACAGCGTCCCGTTGTGCTTCAATTTCACGAAGCTGCTCACGTGTTTGCTGGGTTGCGCCAACTGTTAATACAGAAATAAGGGATAATATCACTGCAAGTATGATTAAAACCATTGATTTCTTTTTCATGCCTTAGCACCACCTATAAAATTTCAATGCCAAAAATACGTTGCCCACGTGTACCGACGACTATCATGTTGCCAAAAATGGCAGGTGAAGCTTCCACATTTGAGCCTAGATTTATTGTGTACAAAACTTCCCCTGTTGTGCCTTGAATCAAATGCATAACACCGCCAGAATCACTGACAATGATATAACTTGTACCATCCTCTGTATACACTGCCACAGGGGAACTCCATCCCCAGCGCGGCATAATATTTTCCCAAACAATTTCTCCTGTAGTGCGGTTAAAAGCAGTAAGCGCACCACTTCCGCCGCGCCCAATCACCATTGCTGTCCAAAAAATCACAAGGTCATCAATATCATGCTGTCCAATCACCGGCGTTGCGGTTACACCGCCATTCACCGCTGTATTATACACGCAACGATAGGAATATTCCCAAATAACTTCACCATTTGATGCATTTAATTTACGAATAAATGCAGACCCACCATGTCCTTGTAAATCAACCTGTGTGGCAGTGTATAAATAAAGCTGTTGGGTAGCTTCACTCCATTCCAACACAATTGTACTATCTGTATCATCACCTGCATTAAATGCCCACACAGGTTCAAGGGTTCTTAAATCTAAACACTGAATCATACCACTATTGTCGGCAAAAAATAAATAATGTCCAAAACCTGTTGGAGAGTTTTCAATGCCTAATCGCCGTCCTGTTTGATGCCAATAGCGGGAAATCACAGGGTCGATAGCAATACTTGGGGTGGTTCTGTCAAAGTGTGTATTTAGCAAAATGCTGTATAGAACCCCATTTTCGCCAGCTAAAATCATCCTATCATTCACAGAATCAAAAAGCGGGTTACTATCAAAAGCCCCCCAACGGCGCGGTGCAATACTTTCCATCCCGTTGATAAAAAACATCTCCGAACTATCAATTAACGAAAAAATATAATAGCCAAAACGATTGCCTGCTTGGTCCCCCTGCCCTACATATAAAATAGGGTATCCCCGTGGGTCAATGGTGATTCCACCTTTAATGGGTACACCAACGCGAAGTGTATCGCGGGTAGGTTCGCCTGTAAATAAGTCAAAAAAATATACATTGCCATCCAATGCACCTTGAATAACCTCTACCAGATTAGGGTTGTCACGATGCTGTGGGTAAATATTCATAAGCTGTTGAATTTCAAAATCCCACTGAACAATTGCTGGCTGTCCTGTCCAACCAACACCTGTCCAACGTCCTAAACTTCCTATATTTAAACTGTATCGTTGCGCTAATCTTTGCTCTGTTACATCAACCGTTCCCCATGCAGCACTATTGCGAAAATTGTTTCCGCGAAAGGTGGTAATGCCCGCCAATGCCGCATATGTATCAGGCATTCCAAAATGAATAGGATATAGTGAACCTTCAATCCTTGAATCAAAACTAAACCCTCTGACATTTGCAGGGTCTGTTTCAGGTGTGCTATGGGGGTGAAATAACGCCCATGGAGGTGGTGTTGGCTCTGGCGTGGGTTCTGGAGTAGGTATTGGCTCCGGCGTAGGGGTGGGATTTGGCGTAGGCATAGGAGTGGGTTCAGGCAAAGTATCCACCGTTGTTGCCAATACCACATCCCCCATTTCTTCAACATCACTTCTAAAATATAAAAAATAAACGCCGCCTGCCGCAATAGCCACCACAGCCAAAATTCCTACCATACTAAAAACTGTTCCTAAACGCATGATTTAAGTCCTCCATCCAAAATGTAAAAGGTTAATTTCCTTCAAAAAAGAAATTTATTGGATTTACAGGTTTGCCATTGACATGTACTTCATAATGAAGGTGCGGAGTAGAGGCACGCCCTGTACTTCCAACATAAGCAATAACATCGCCTCGTGATACTTCTTGCCCAACATATACTAAATTGACAGTATTGTGGGCGTATAGTGTAACAATGCCTATCCCATGGTCGATAAAAACAACATTGCCAAACCCATTGCGCCAACCAACATAAGTGACTATGCCACCTCCGCCTGCCATAATAGGCGTACCTGTAGGTGCAGGAACATCTACACCATAATGATGTCGGATACTTCCATCAAATGGGTCATTGCGAAAACCAAAAGGCGATGTAATCACTCCGCCTTTGATAGGAAAAAGCGTTGGAAAGTTGCGCAAATAAATATCAATGCTTTCCAAATGACTTTCAATACTGTCATGTAATATCCGCTGTACGTACAATTCATCATTGAGTATGGCAATGCGGTGAATGACCGTCTCAAGAGAAATTTCACTATGTTCAATTAGACTCATTAGCCCAGCTGCAACAATAGGTTCACTTGTGTGAAGTTCAATTAAAGCATATTGTGCGGCTTCAAGGGCTGGCAGTATATCTTCAACGCCAGGGATAAAGGTGCGGGTTCTAAGCCGTGCAATTGTTTCTTGACGCGTTGATTCAAGATTGTCAAGCATATTTTCAAGATAGTTTATATGCGCCCAAATATCACCTAATTCATATTGCTGACGTAATAATTGATGATTAACTTCCTGCTGTGCCAGTGCTTGTTCTTCGTTTAGCTGTTCACTAAGTTCTGCAACGGTACCCAGAAGTTCGGCTTCTTCTTGTGCAAATACCATTTGAAATTCATCAAATGCATCCCTAGCTTCACTGAGTTCCTCATAAAATTGACTGATGACATGAACAAAATAATGACTTCTCAAAAATAATCCAGCAATCGTAAGCACTATCACAAAAATAGCAATGGCTATACCATGAAATACTGTACGTGGCATACGTAAACTTTTAACCGACTCAACTGCATTAGAGGGAACTATCATAATTGAAATATATTTCATCTGTTTATGAGAGTTTTTATTGATGAGTTCACTAGCCTTTTTTATCGCCGGACGCGATGCTTGGGATTTTTTCCAAAATTGCACCACGCACCTCCTTTATTTCAACAGAAGTTTTGTCTTTATGTATTACTTACCAAATATAACATGTTGACAACAATTTTTCAAGCAAAAGTTACATAATTATTACAAAAATATTAAAAACCGCTTTTTATCGCAGCTTTCATACAATTTCTATTTTATTGATAAACTTCTTCACAACACGATTCATATTATTTACGATGACATCACCTGTAATGCGTAAGTTCTTTTTTTCACTTGCTTTATTAAGCTGCTCAATTTGTTTATACACTGCGTCAAGATTTTCTGTTCCACTTGCAAAAACCTGCTGTAAAATTTGCATTGCCCTTGCATAACCTTCTTCAATCATATATTGAATGGAATCATCTGTCATGCAAATAGAACTTGAAATGATTTTATTGTCGGAAAAATTCATTTTAATCACTTTATTATCCAACAACTCATTTTCAAAAATATAATCATGCTCATCAAAGTAAATGCAAATGATATAATCAATAGGGTGTTGTAAAATTGGTTGAATAGGAATGTTGTCCACTATTGCCCCATCATAAAAATACTCACCGTCAATTAAAACACTTGCGTTAAAGACAGGCATAGCAATACTGGCTTGAAGATATGGCTCTATGTCTTGGGGCGGCACTTTTCCAATGTCTACATAGATGAGTTTTCTTTTTTTAATACTTACCAGTGGAATATAGCATGTATTTGATATTGCCGAACTGCTTGCAGCTATTTTTCTTACGGCTTGTTGCATAAAATCGCTTTTTAATATAGAGGTTGCCCATTTTTTCACATTGCCGCCACTTACAGAACTCCAAATTTCAATACCTTTTTCCATTGCATTTGTAAGAAATACATATGTATTTAAAGCCCCTACCGAAGCCGAGCTTACATATTTAAAATCTGATGGGTCAAAAAATTCACCTATGGCTCTTAGTGCGCCAATTTGATACGCACCCTTAGCCATACCGCCAGAAAGAACTAAACCTATATTACACATGAAGCTTCCTCTTTTGGAGTATTAAGCAATAACAAATGCCAAAGACAAATAAACCCATAGAAATATATTGAGAAGTCGTAAACCATCCATAAGTACCACGGATAATATCTCCGCGGAAAAACTCTAAAATAAAACGCCCGATTGGATAAAAAATCAAATATCCTGTGGCAGAAAGACCTTGCTTATGGCTTTTTAAATACACACCCGTCAAAACAATGGCTAAAATCAATAAAAAAACAGATTCAATGATAGGGACTGCAAGCAAAGGCACACCAGCAGGCGCACCCAAAGATACTGTAGGATACACAATGGCAAAAGGATGTGTACTTGACACTTCCATGCCAAAACAACACCCACCTAATAAACAACCTATTCTACCAATGCTGTGTCCAATGGCAACAGCAGGTGCGGCTAAATCAAAAACAATAGGTATACTAATTTTATAATAGCGGCAAAATAGCACAACTGCAATCAACCCGCCTAAAAGCCCACCAAGAAACACAACCTCACCAGTAACATAATTGAATAATTCAATGATTGAACGTCCACGATAATTTTCCCACGAAAAAATAACGCCTATGATATTCATAATAGGACGTAATGTTACAGAGCCAATACCCGCGCCAGAGATTGCAATAAGATAAACAAACATTGCATCATTTGAATTTATTAAATTTTTTCTCTTAACAAGGAATGAAAATAGAAACCAGCCAATCACTGCGCCAGAAATCAACAACAAACCATATGTAGGAATATCCCTGCCGAAAATATTTATAAATGGTTGCAAAGTACGCCACCTTCCAAAGTATAAAACTAAGAGGGAGCAATTGACTGACTCCCTCTTGAGTTTACTGCTAAATGTAAGTAGGTGCTGTTATAGCCCCTCAAGTGCGGCAACACATCCAACACACCCGACACATGCAAAAAGTAAAAACCAGCCCACTGTACCAATGATACCCAGTACAAGACCAGCAGTCGCTATGCCGCTTGTATTACCATTTTTCTTTGCAATTACAGCTAAGATAATTGCAACAACAGAGCCTCCAAGAATACCAAGCACTAATGAAGCAATGGCTAAACCGTGTGATGGTTGTTCGCCACTTGGTGGCATTCCTTGTGGAAATTGGTCGTTCATCATGATTCCTCCTAAATATATATATTATTTTTTACTACACCAATAAAAGATTATGCACAATACCTATTATTATGTCAAGTTCTAAGAAAAGGTAGCGATTCTATTTAAAACCTCGCTTTTAAAGCTTACGATATACTCTAAGATAAAGTCTGACGGAGATTTATTACTATTTACTAAATTGGTGATATCAAGACCAACGCTGGCACTTTCATATTCATCAATGCTGTGGCTGGCTAAAAACGTCGCATTAGCCACACGACGGCCCAGTGCGGCTAAGTCATAACGTTTTCCGCCTGACACTTGGCTGTCAAATACACCCAATACAGCTGATGCAATATTTGGATATGCTGAAGTATCTTGCACAAATTTATCTTCATCACAAAGCCAGTCCAGTGAACGCCACACTTCCATAGATATTATTTTCTTTGGACGTACTTCTAAGGGGAGTTCCCGAAGGGCGCGGATGACATGCATTGCCACAGCAACATGAGTATCATGCTTATCTGCTAAATTGTGCGTGTATAAGATTTCTGGTGAACACGTTACAATGATTTCCTTTAGTTCTTCCACAATTTTGCGATTCCCAGGGTCTTTCACTTCACTGCTTTTGTGTGAAAGGAGAATTTGTGCATTGTAGCGGCCTATTGTGGCTGCATTTTTTTGTTCTTTTGCACGTATGATTTTCATATCTTCATCTGTATAGTTTGCGTAAACGCCGCTTCGGGGCGAACCGCCGCCGTCAGTGACCACTACACCTGTAAAGTGCTGATTCGGCTGACCATAACAGTTTGCTATTGCGCCATAACTCATTATTTCTATGTCATCTTGATGGGCGGCTATGCATAATTCTGTGGTTTGTTTTAACACATGGGCTGAATCTCCCCCATGAGGGACGAAAATTTCCATGGAACTCCTCCAGACATTTTCTATGAATTTTGAACATTATACCGCAAATATGTTATAATGGGAAACGTAAGAAAAACATACACATGGAAGTGGTATAGATGGACAGAACTAAACTGATTTACATTGCTGATGATGATTACAGCATTCGTGAAGCACTGAAAGCGTTTTTAGATAGTGATGGGTATGAAGTATGCGATTTTGATAACGGAGACGCACTCTTAGCCGCTTTTAACAAAAAAGCGGCGGACTTAGTGATTCTTGACGTGGTAATGCCGCCAGGTTCAAGCGGCTTTGTTGTTTGCCGCGAACTTAGGAAGATAAGCAAAGTGCCTGTTATCATGCTCACTGCCCGTGATAGTGAACTAGACCAACAAACGGCAATGGATTTGGGGTGTGACTACTTCTATACAAAACCAACCAGCCCCATGAAAATTTTAGAGCGCATAAAGGAAATTTTTGAACGCGTGCATAAGGGATAGAGTGTGAGCATCCTGAAAAATTTTTTGAACAACTTACAAACACATGTCATTGCGGTTTTTTCGCTGCTTTTGTTTTTATCTTTTGCGGCGGTAGGGCTTGCATTTAATTTGACTGTCAACAGATATGTAACCACCAGTGCCGCCAGTGCATTGGCAGAGGCTCGTGCAAAAGATTTGGCACTGCCGTATATCTCTAGTCAAGGTTGGGTTATGCGTACATTAGGTGGTGACGGACGTATTTTAATCAGCGAAGTCAATACTTTTATTTGGCATGATGATACTTCATATTCACCCCATCGTGAGGCTATTGTTTCCGCATTAAGAACCACTTTGCCAATGGGTGCAGATTATCCAATGGCAGATGGGCGGCTACGTGTTGATGGACATGTGTTCTTTGTACTTTTGTGTGACTATGATGTACTTACTGTCTATTATTTAGATGCCACAAATTCTCTGCATTTTATGGCTGTAGTCAATCGGCTTTTACTTTTGCTTGTGACGCTGACTTGGGTATTTTCCATGATTATTGCTGTATTTTTGGCGGACTCTATGGTGCGTCCCCTTCGCCTACTAAGGGATTCTGTAAAAAAAATCGGCAGTGGGGATTTCTCTCCAACCGACTTGCATTTCAGAAATGAAGAGTTTGAAGAACTCAATCAAAGCCTTAACCAAACCGCTCGGCAACTTGCGGGATATGATAATGACCAGAAAATTTTTTTTCAAAACGTGTCTCACGAACTTCGTACACCTTTGATGGCAATTAAAAGCTATGCAGAAGGTATTAAACATGGTGTTATGCCAATCAATCGTTCTGCTGATACTATTTTAGATGCAACTGACCGCTTGACTGAAATGGTAAACGATATTTTGTATATTTCGCGTATGGACAGTTTAACACCTCCCATTATGGAAAACGAAAATCTTTGCGCCATTGCTAAAGAACGTGTAAAATACCAAAGTCAAGTGGCAAAAAATCGAGGTATTATCATAAATTTTGTACATGATGATGAACCCATCATGATTCAATGTGCAAAACGCAGTATTGACCGTGCCGTGGATAATTTGATTAGTAATGCCATACGCTATGCAAAGCAGGACATCACTATAGAATGCTATGCCATAGGAAGCCGTGCAATTTTGCGTGTGACAGATGATGGGGAAGGCTTTGATAAAGAAGCATTGCCTTATGTATTTGAAAGATTTTATAAAGGAAAAAATGGATTGGCTGGTATTGGATTATCCATGGTAAAGTCCATCATTGACCAGCACAAGGGCATAGCCACTGCCGAAAACGGCAATGAAAAAGGCGCAGTACTAACCATCAGCCTTCCAAGGGTAAAATAGGAGTGATATCTTGGCTGTTTTATTTTCATCAGAAGAATTTGAAAAATTAAAAGAAGCATTAGTTTTTTACAACTGTGCGTTAATGAATGTAAGAACACGGATTGATATATTGCTTGAATACTATACAAATTTACGGTCATACAATCCAATAGAACATGTTAAAAATCGGTTAAAATCTCCAGAACGTATTGCAGAAAAACTCCAGCGCAGGGGCTTTGACATTACATCTGAATGTGCTGTCAAAAACCTTACAGACATTGCAGGGATACGTTGTATATGTTCATATAATAGAGACATTTTTCAAATGGTAGCCATTCTTAAACGTCAGCCGGATATTAAAATCATAGGTGAAAAAGACTATGTATCCAACCCAAAACCTTCTGGATACCGTAGTTATCACATGATACTTGAGGTGCCTGTATACTTGAGTGAAACCACAGAATATATCCCTGTTGAACTGCAACTACGTACACAAGCCATGGACTTTTGGGCATCCCTTGAGCATAAGGTAAAATACAAGTATAACGACCAAATGCCGGAAACATTGTTAAAAGCATTGCTTAGTTGTGCCAATGAAATTGATGATTTAGACGCAAAAATGTTTAATATTCAAGAGGTTGCAGACTTGACGAGACAAGAGCCTATGCAGCTTCCCAACACATAATTTTCAAAAATTTTTAACAAATTTTTGCTCACGCATATTTTTTTCTTCCTTTGAGATACTAGAAACAGAACGAACGGAAGGAGGAAAATCTTATGCGTTCACGAGTATTGGACTACATCGCGCTGGCGTTGGTTGTCTTAGGTGCTATTAACTGGGGGCTTATTGGGCTATTTCGGTTTGACCTAATCGCTACAGTTTTCGGTGGCATGGAAGGTATCGTCAGCCGTATTTTATATACACTGATTGCAATTGCAGGACTTTACTGTCTAAGCTTCTTCGGAAGACACTCAAATGTAGGAAACCATCACGAAAACAGAGTGGAACACCGCGCTTAATTTATATGTATTTAAAAAGCCGCTTTTGCGGCTTTTTTATTATGCTAAATAGGATGTCATTTCATTCAAAACAAAATCCAAGTCTTCTGGTGAAACATCATTATGTGTTACAAAGCGATATTCGTTATTTTCTGCGAAATTGGTTTTTATTCCTTTTTGGAGTAAATATGCAGCAAATTTTTCATGGTTGAATCCTAATGTTTCTATTTTAAAGAATACCATGTTGATTTGAGGTGGTTTTGGAGCGATGGTGATTTGAGGTAGTTTGCTTAATTGGTCATAAAGATATTGGGCATTTTTATGGTCTTCATGTAAGCGTTTTGTCATTTTTTCTATAGCGATTATACCCGCAGCCGCTAAGATTCCCACTTGGCGCATACCTCCGCCTAAAAGTTTGCGAAGTTTACGGACGCGTTTAATAAAGGAAGCGTCTCCGCACAGCATTGAACCAATGGGCGCACACAATCCTTTTGATAGGCAAAACATAATAGAGTCACAATACTGGGTGATTTCAACAGGCTCTACATTAAGGTACACTGCGGCGTTAAAAAGCCTTGCACCATCCATATGCACAGGCAAATTATGACGTTTTGCGGCATTATATGCATCTTTCATTTTTTCTATAGAAACAACATTTCCATTGGATAAAGGGTTTTCTACACACACCATCCCTGTGTCTGGATAGTGGATATCATCAATGCGTACATTTGCGTCAATATCCGCACCGCTTATCGTGTGGTCGGCGTTGTTTACTATACGGTAACTTACACCAGAAAGTATTGCCGCGCCCCCTACTTCGTGGGCGACTATGTGTGAATTTTGCCCTAAAATGACTTCATCACCACGCTTTGTGTGTGCCATGACAGCAAGTTGATTTGCCATTGTGCCTGATGGAATAAATAATGCCCCTTCAAAACCTGTAATATCTGCTGCCATTTTTTCTAAAATAATCACTGTGGGGTCGTCTTCGTAAACATCATCACCCACAGGGGCTTTTGCCATTGCTTCACGCATTGCTTCCGTAGGTTGTGTCACTGTGTCTGAACGTAAATCAATGATTTTCAATGTTCATCGCTCCTCATGTCTAAGATATAGTCAGTATATCAAAGTTTGACGAGGAAATCATAAAATCGTATAATTTATGTAATAAATCCATCCGTTGTGCTTATGCAATGCTGCGGAGCGAGGGGGCTTGGGGTGTAACCCTCATTAGAATGAATATTGTACTTTTTGAACCTGAAATTCCCCATAACACAGGGGCTATTGGACGTACATGCCTTATGACAGGTGCGCGCTTGCATCTTATCCACCCACTGGGGTTCTTTTTAGATGAGAAATCTTTAAAACGGGCAGGTATGGACTATTGGAAGCACATTGACGTGTGGGAATATGATAATTTTGACCATTTCATGGCAAAGTATCCTACAGCACGTTTTTTTCTTGTGGAAACAGGCGGTGCAAAAACCTATGCGGAAGTTCATTTTTTAATGGATGATTTTCTGATTTTTGGAAGCGAATCCAAAGGATTGCCAGCATGGGTTATAGAAAAATATTACAACCATATCATTACTATCCCAATGAAAGGCGCAGAACGCTCATTAAACTTGTCTGTATCGGTTGGTATTGTTTTGTATGAGGCATTACGACAAAATAATTTTGGTAGCTTTATTTTGCCCGCTTTGGGAGATAATATTATTGTTCCATGATGTGCGGAACAAGTAAAAAGAGAGGTTGATATTTAGTGAAGATGTTTAAAATTCTAGCAACTATGGCTATTGCCGCAGTGATGGCTATGTCTGTAACGGTCTTTGCAGACACGTATGATAATGAATATGTAGACGACACGTATACGGATGATGAATACGTTGGCGGTTATCAATTAGAAGACTCTATGACACCTCACAGCATTTTTGCACCAATAACAGGTCATGTTGTTGATTTGCAAAACAATGATGATGGTACCCTTGAATATGTCATTATTCAAGTTGGGCAAGGCGAAGTTTGGCTGCAAGTAGACATGAATACAGCAATACCACAGCATTTACCAGTCAAAGGGGATATTGTCAAAGCCTTTTATGACCTTAATACACCAACCACCATGATTTATCCACCCCGCCGTCTTGCAAAAGCAATCATCATTGTTGACGAAGAAAGTAGCACATCTACTTTTCTAGGACGTTTTGATGAAAACTGGAACAGTCTTGACGGTGAAATGCACTTAGTCATTGGTGCAGACACTGAAATTTTCTTTCAAAACCAAGGTGAAGCTGGATTTGGTGAAGCCTTTACCGGCGAACACAACGAACTTATCGGACGTAAGTTGCTTGTAGAATATGCTATGCAAGGACGCAACGCGCCACCGGTTCACACTCCAGCAACACGCGTAATCGTTCTTTATGAACGCATTACTGCTGATGTACCGCAAGTGAATGCTAATGTAGACTATAACCATTATAACTATTACAATTACCATAATGGTTATAACTACTACAACGGCTACAACTACTATAACGGTTACAATTATGGCTATAATCGTTATTCTGCAACCCCTAGCGTTAACCTATCCCAGCACCATGTATTTGTAAATGGTGTAGGACTTCCAAGTATTGTGCCTATGGATGTTGCAAGTGCTTATTTAGACTCACCTTTATCTTCAATGTATGTACCCCTTCGTCCAATCATTGAACACCTTGGCGAAGAAATTTACTGGAATGGTACAAATCAAGAAGTAACCATCACCAGTCCAAAAGGTGTCATTTCATTCCGAATAGACAAGCCGCATTTTTCAATTGAAACAGCAGACGGAACTTTATTAACCATTGAACTTGAAAAAAGCCCCGTGCTTGTGAATGCAACAACTTTTGTACCCGTTCACTTCTTTAATTCAGTATTTGGATTTAACAACGCGCATTATTATAATGGTAGAGTAACCATTGATAACGAAGCATTTAGAGGATAGTTTCAATCTATTTAAAAGACCTGACAGTATGACTGTCAGGTCTTTTTTAATCTTTTATTATTTGCATTGAACATATAATTTTCCGTCTTTCTGTACCTCTGCGTATAAAATCTCTTCTTTGCTTTTAATGTTTAATTCATTTATGGCACTATCTAGCCAGCTTTCGGTTAAGTTTAGCTCTTTTAAATTCTTAATGATAATTTTACCTTCCGATATAACAATTGTTGGGAGGTATTTTGCATTTGCTTGTTTTTTTAGAATGCTTAAATCGCCGTTAGATTCTAAAATTGCATAATCAACCTCTGACACAGAAAAAGTATTATTTGTTCTTAACATCATTGTTAGGTCATGAACATTTAAGCGTTCTTTTTTTAATGCTGAATATACTATTTTGCCTTTTTTGATAAGAATAATGGGTTGCCCATCAAATAACGCTCTAAACTTCATACTTTTTAATGCTATAATTTCCATACAAATGACAAGCCCTACCCAAAAAGCTACCCCTAGCATAGCACGCCAGAAATCTATATTACCATGCAAGATTATTTCGCCCATCATGCTGCCAATCACTATGCCAGAAATATAAGTAAACACATTTAATTGCCCTAATTGTTTGTTGCCAATAATTCTAACCAGCACCAATAATATCACAAAACCTAACGAAGCCCGTATTAAAATAGCTATCACACGCATCACCTCATGACTTATTATTGCGATACCCTCCAAAAACTATGCTGTTATTGAAAATTCTCAAAAGAGGATTCACAGATTATGGTTGCTTTAATTTTATAGATGGAATATAATGTTGTGTATATCAATAGACATGTACTTAGATAAAATATAGAAGGGGGAGATTGAAATGACTATACGTAGTATGGCAATAGGCGAAATGCAGATGATGGGATTCCATGGTCGTCCTAGTGCTTGGACAAATATCCCAAGCACATCAGGCAGTAACGCTGGTAATCAAAATACTGCCGCTACCAATCAAAATATCCGTAATGCAGGCAATACTATTGCTGGCGCACTTGAAGTTTTAACTGACAGGGGGCAAAATCCTTTACAAGGACGCTCAAGTGATTCAGATGTAGCAACAGTTGAGGTGAATGCAAATCGGTTAATTGCATCTCAACCGCCACAAGATACCACCATCAATGTACTGCAAACTGCCCAAGCCCAAGCCAATCATGGCGACAGGCTTGTATCTACAGATAGAGCTGTTGATTCCGGTGTGTTTAGGTTTGAAGTGGAAGCCAATGGACGCACCCATGCATTTGCTATCAATGTACTTGATAGTGATAACAATACATCTGTACAGCAAATGATGGCACGAGCCATCAATAATGCAAACATTGGTGTGACTGCATCTACCCAGCAAAGTATGGTTGAAGGTGAACGAACAACCACTTTAAACCTCACAGGACAAACAGGTGCAGGGAACGGATTTAGCGTCACCGACACCACTGGTGGTCTTGCCGCCGCAATGGGTGTTACCACTGCCAACCAACAAGCCAGAGATGCAAGGTTTACCATCAATGGAGGGGAAGAAAGAACTTCCACATCAAATGAAATCAATATTGCCGCTGGAGTCATTGCAACCCTTACAGGAGAAGGCGAAGCCAATATTACCTTTGGACGCTATGCAGGAAACATGGTTGGCGCAGCAAGAGAACTGGTAAACGCTTTAAATTCTGCCCTTAGAAACACCAATGCCAATGACGGACGAGGTTCAAGACGGTTTGTTGAGGATATTCATGGCATGAACAGAACCTTTGCAAGTCAGCTTTCACGGGTGGGCATTGAAGTACAAAACAATGGAGCCCTTGCCATAAACGAAGACCGTCTTCGTGCTTCTGCCGAAAATGGCAGTCTTGCAAGATTATTTGACGACCGTGGTTTTGGCGCACGGGTGGAACGTATCGCAAACAATGCACAAAACACAAACCATTATGCTAATGTACCCGCACCTGTAAACTTCAATAATAATTTTTTTGATTTTGGTAACACATCAAATCAATGGAACATGGTTAATATGTTTGGTTAAAATTTATTGCAAAATTAAAAAAGCCACTGGTGAAACTAATCCAGTGGCTTTTTTTGTTCTTTTTGTAAAAGTGCTTTTATACAGTTTTTAATTTCAACTATTGGTGTTGAAAGAAAAATGAGCATAAGTACAACAGACATCATTGGGTCGATATATGGTGTATACATTGCTGCGGGGGTCATGCCCAGCAACCAAGAAAAGCTAAATCCAGCAGTCATACCAATGCCTGTAAAAACACTAAATTTCCACCCAACAAGTTCTGCGGTTGCAATTGGACTGGTGTTGTCTTTCATCAGTGATTTCAAATATTTATACCCGCATATGTTAAACACGGCATAGAAAAAACCAAACAAGACACTAGGAATTACATATATCTCATGATTACCGCCAACAAGAATCATTTGTAATGCTTCAACAATGATAACAATGCTTATAATAATCATAATGCAATAGCTTATTATCCCTTTAATTGGCTCTATTTTGTGGTTTTTCTTTTTTTGTTTTTCTATAAACTTAACAACACCTATAGCAATTAGCGTTGTTGCAACCGCAGATAAGCCAGAAATACCTTCAGCCAATATTGTTTGTGCAGAAGCAAAAAAGCCCACAACGATTGCAGTGATTGTAAGTATTGTAAGCAGTATGATTGATGTTTTCAAAACTTTAAGGGTTTTTACACTTGAATCCTTGTTCAAGATATTCACCATCCTTTTTGCCAATATTCTACTATATCAAACACGACAACAGTATGACATGTTCAATAAAGTTTGTCATATAAGCGTTTTTGCGGTATATTATATTGTTCTAAGAATCAGTCATACCGTTGAAGGGATAGATAGAATGGATAGAAGTGTAAGAAATGTTGCAATCATAGCCCATGTAGACCATGGAAAAACAACTTTAGTAGACCAATTACTGTGGCAAAGCGGAGCATTTAGACAAAACCAAGCTGTAGCAGAACGTGTCATGGACTCTGGAGACTTAGAGCGTGAACGTGGAATAACCATTTTAGCCAAAAATACATCTGTAGTTTACAATGATACAAAAATCAACATTGTAGATACCCCTGGTCATGCAGACTTTGGCGGAGAAGTTGAACGGGTTTTAAAAATGGTTGACGGCGTTGTACTGGTCGTAGATGCTTTTGAAGGCCCAATGCCACAAACCAAATTCGTATTAAAAAATGCATTAGACTTGGAATTACCCGTTGTCGTTTGTGTAAACAAAGTGGACAGACCAGAAGCACGTCCTGATGAAGTGGTTGACGAAGTGCTAGAACTGTTTATGGAACTTGAAGCGTCAGAAGCCCAACTGGATTCGCCATTTATTTTTGCATCTGCAAAAAAAGGCTGGGCGGCCAAAGCGCAAACAGACCAAGGGCTTGGCATGGCACCACTCTTTGACACTTTGATTAGTCACATTCCTACCCCAGCTGGCGATGCTACTGCGGACGCACAAATTTTAATTTACAATATAGACTACAGTGCGTATCTTGGCAGAATTGGCGTGGGAAGAGTCATTAACGGCACAGCCCGTATCAATGACAATATGGCCATTGTGAACATTCACGAACCAGACAAGAAAAAAAATGTTAAAATTTCAAAACTATATGAATATTCAGGGCTAGACCGTGAGGAAGTCACAGAAGCACAATTTGGTGCAATTATTGCTATTGCAGGCATTTCTGAAATAAAAATCGGGGATACCCTTTGTAACCCAGACAATCCAATACCCCTACCCTTTAGCAAAATTTCAGAGCCAACACTGACCATGAATTTCATGGTAAACAACAGTCCATTTGCGGGACAGGAAGGCAAATTTTTAACCTCTCGTCAAGTGCGCGAAAGACTTTACAAAGAACTCAACACAGACGTAAGCTTACGCATTGAAGACACAGACAGTACAGAAGTGTTTAAAGTATCAGGGCGCGGAGAATTACATCTCTCTATTTTAATTGAAACCATGCGCCGCGAAGGTTATGAGTTTCAAGTATCTAAACCTACTGTTTTGTACAAAGATGTAGATGGTCAACGTCACGAACCAATGGAAACTGTAACCATTGATGTTCCCGAAGAGTTTACAGGCACAGTTATTCAAAAGCTCGGCAGCCGCCGTGGAGAAATGACACAAATGACCACATCAAAAGGCGGATACACACGGCTTGATTTTAGTATCCCTGCCCGTGGGCTTATCGGCTATCGTTCGGAATTTTTAACAGACACAAAAGGGAATGGTATCATGAACACCTTATTTGATGGTTATGCACCCTATAAAGGAGACATTGCCGAAAGACCACAAGGCTCACTCATTTCCTTTGAAACAGGCAAAGCCGTACCTTATGGCATGTTTAACGCCCAAGAGCGGGGCGCACTTTTTGTTACCCCTGGCACAAAGGTATATGCAGGGATGGTGGTAGGACGAAACGCCCGCCGCGGCGACATGGAAGTAAACATTTGTAAACAAAAAAAGCTCTTAAACATAAGAGCCGCAGGCACAGATGAAGCACTGCGCCTAGTACCCGCGGAAATTCTTAGTCTAGAGCAATGCCTAGAATTTATTGCCGATGACGAATTGGTAGAAATCACGCCAGAAAACTTGCGCATTCGCAAAAAAACTTTGGATTCTGGAATGCGGCAAAGAGAGCAGAAAGCAAAAGCAAAATAATACAACAACACAATTAAAAAAATTATTCATGGAAATCATTAACATCATAGCCATACCACTTATTTTTAGGTATGGCTATTTTATTTATATCCCTTTTAAAACGCATTCAACTTATTCAAGTTACTCAGTTTCTCTTCAGAATCCTGCTCGCCTACAAGCCCCACCAATAAATATTCACCACGCATAGGGTCATGGAAGACTTCCTTCAAAAACCTGAAATTCTCCACTTCACCAGTACTGCGCACATGAATGCGGGGGCCAGCGCATTTTTGTAAATTGTCACCTATCTTTATATGCTCTTCATCAGCATAACTTACAGGTAAGTCCTCATCAATAATCTCTTTAACACGGGCCTCAAGGGCAATAAGTTCCGCCTCTCTTACGTTTGGCGGATTTTTAAATGTCATGACAAACCCCTTACGCACATCATCTGTCTCCCATGTACGCGGCATCCTGTATTCATTCATAATCACATGCATGGCAATATCCTCTGCCGTATGCGCCATTTTGCGATACTTGACCGACGGATATACAATATCATAAATATCCTTAGGTGACGGCCCAAAAACCGTTGGGCGGGCAATAATAATTTCCTCACCAATGCCCACTAATATTTCTGCATTCATGTCCATATATGGATACAGCAAGTCAAAATGCTCAATAATGACCCGCTTGCCCTTGACCAATGCCGTGCGCACAAAAGTTACAATTTCATGCATTTGAGTAAAGGCTGTCTGAAAACGCATGTCCATGTGGAATGTGACAGCATCACCCATGCTGTCAATAGGGTCACGAATCTGCATAATTTTTCCTGGATTGATACCATGGTCATGATTGGATAACTCCAATCCCGGAAACATTCCTTTAATAAGAGATGACTTTCCAGAACCCGCATCCCCTACAATGCCAATGAGCCTATCATAAATACTTAAATGCCTGTGAGATATCTCTTCGCCAAGCATCATCAAGCGGTCGTTTCCACGTGGGGCTAAGTACATGGAGTACAATAAAAATTCTTGCGTAAAAGTTCTTTTAATCATAGTAAAACCACCCTTCTTATACTATAATTAACTTAATCTTAGAGATTGTCAACATAAATTTATGGAGGTTTTTATAATGGAACATAATCACAGGTTTTTCAGCAACAAATCATGTATGTTTTTCCCCTGCCACACACAAGGGGATGAGGACGCATTTAACTGTCTATTCTGCTATTGCCCGCTATATCCTCTAGGCGAAGATTGCGGCGGGATTTTTACATGGGTAGAGCATGAGGATATTAAAATCAAATTATGTACAGACTGTCATTTGCCCCACACACCAGAATATTATGATGTGATTACAAGCAAGCTATCAGAAGACAATATTTCTGCCATGTTTCGTGATAAATAAAATAAAGACCCATCGCAGGTCTTTATTTTTAATAAATTTCAAAGTCAATATCTACATCCGTATTATCTTCCAAATAACGAATAATCGTTTCAAGAGAATCACGGGCATGAGAAGCAACCCCAGAAACTACAGCAATACCAATGGAAAGGACACTATGCACATCTTGGGTGTCTACCTCTGCAATGGCAACATTAAATTTCTTGCGGGTCTTATCTATAAGGCTTCTGCGGATTTGCCGTTTTTCTTTCAAAGAATCCACATAAGGCATACGTAAGGTAAGTTTTGCTGATTCTGTATACATATTGGTGTCACTCCTGAAACAGAATGTCAAGAGTATTTTGCTAAAAAGATTTTTGAATTTTCATTTTGGACTTGTATATTACGCTTTAGCGTGGTATAATTGAACTATCTGTTGGAGGTGTGTTTTGGATTATATGACAACGAAAGAAGCCGCTGACGAATGGGGCGTTAAAATACGCCAAGTTCAATTGCTTTGTGAAAAAGGTCAAGTGGATAACGCTAAAAGGCTTGGTCATATATGGGTTATACCTCGTGGCGCAAAAAAGCCTATTGATGGAAGAACAAAAGAAGCAAAGCAACAGCAATGATTATTTTTTTGAGCGAGGTTTATTGATGGATAATTTTACAAAAAATGATGCACCACGGCTAATTTCCTTATTTGCTGGTGCTGGTGGGCTAGATTTAGGCTTTGTTCGTGCTGGCTTTAATGTTGTTATGGCCAATGAATACGACAGCTCTATTTGGGAAACTTACGAAAAAAATCATGAAGCACCACTTATTAGGGGCGATATTAGAAAAATCGACTCATCACAATTTCCAGACTGTGATGGCATTATAGGGGGGCCGCCTTGCCAGTCATGGAGCGAAGCTGGTAGCTTGCGTGGTATAGATGACCCAAGAGGGCAGCTATTCTATGAGTACATAAGGCTATTAAAAGATAAGAAGCCAAAATTCTTTCTAGCCGAGAATGTATCTGGAATGTTAGCGAAAAGGCATAGCGATGCAGTCAAAAATATAGTGGCTCTATTTGAAGAAGCAGGGTACGATGTTTACATCGAGCTTTTA